>ERZ827440.2526-NODE-2526-length-15928-cov-6.628615_pt1 | contig 15928 bp, 10 predicted proteins | sample MGYA00519774_ERZ827440 | MGnify/ENA primary metagenome ERZ827440 (study PRJEB31778, sample SAMEA3449302) | human gut metagenome | biome: human gut; feature: human-associated habitat; material: faeces | place: United Kingdom | collected 2010/2012 ... | reverse complement strand
TCACAGGATTCCGCAAGACTCTGTCTGAGATCCTCCATTGTAAGCAGATTTCCGTCTGATGCATATTGTGTCAATACCAGATTTTTTCTTCTCTTTAAATATGTACCAACAACCACGATCTTTCCCAGGATCCGGTCATAGTGTTCCCTTGACTCCGTTCTTTCCAGCTCATCCATCAGCTGTGACAGCAATTCCAGCTGCCCGGCTGTCTGATTCTGTATCATGTTCAGCAGTCGGTTCTGTTCTTCTGTTTTTCTCCGCTCAGCTTCTTTCTGATAGGTTTTCTGCAGCAGACGATTTCTGGCAGTCAGCTCCTCCTGCTGTTCCCGGATATCCTGATACTGATCCAGAAGCACCGAAATATCTTCTGACCAGAACAAATGTCCTCCTCTTATAGGAATATGGTTGATCCGGATTCCCTGTTCCTGTACAGCTGATCTGTTTATTACAATTTTACGCAGTTCCGGTGACAGCTCAGGAAAATCACCGGAATGATAATATCGCTGAAAGGAATCATCCGTAATCTCTGCATCCAGTCCTCCGGAGGTCTGGAATAATTCAAAATATCGATTGTTCGTCTGTATCAGGCCGCATAATATACATCCCTGGTAAATTGCCGCCATCAAAAGGCAGCATACCGCTGTCATATCTCCGGCAATTGTTTTGATCAGAGGCAGACGGAGTAAATTCCCGATATTCCATCCCAGAAGCAATATTCCCGGAATGACAGGCAGCCAAAATTGCTTCCTTCCCGGAATCCTGCTTTTTCTGATCAGCATAATTTCCATCCATATCAGGCAAAATATGATCCATCCCTGGATCACTATAAAAAGAATACCATAGCTGTAATCTCTGTCCGAAAACGGAGGCCGCCCGGAAAACCGAAACACCAGCTGATGCAGATCATTTGTAAAAACACTGATGATCAAAACCACCGCAAAAGCAAGCAAGGCAATAATTTTTCTGACTGTTTTCTCTCCATCCTTTTCCCCTAGAAACATCGCTGCTGCCAGTCCAAGGACCGGTATCAGGATCATCGGGATATAATACAGATACCAGCAGATATGTTCTCCAAGCGGATCATGAAGAATATGAAATTTTACCGTCCGCACAAAGAACCAGAATACCATCAGACAGCCAATTGCAGTCAGACATCTGCGCGTTTTTCTATGTACTACATGCTTTTCCAGATAAATCACCCAGGCACAATACATTCCCAGATAAATACAGTTACGACACTGATCTGCGAGATTTCTCATAAAAACATTTTCCGGTCTTACCAGCCTGCAGAAATACGCCAGCAATACACTTATCAGGATTCCTCCATACGACAGTGCCCTTTTTTTATTGTATGTCATGAAAATTCCTCTCTCATTAATATATCCCTGTGACAAGTATACTATAAAACTCTATTTTATTATATAGTTTTCAGAGAAATCATCCATTCTCAACCCTGTTGTCACAAACAGAGTGAACAATTCTGTCCACTCTGTCTATCATCACTCAAAATGGTCTTGGCTGGCCACAGTATTCGCAGAACCTTCCGGTATTCTCTGCACCGCACTGACATTTCCACAAACCGCCGGGCTGCTGCATTCCGGGTTGCTGTATTCCATTGTTCATATTCATACCAGGCTGCTGCATTCCGTTGTTCATCTGCATTCCAGATTGCTGCATTCCGCTGTTCATGTTCATCCCGGACTCCTGCATTCCATTGTTTATATGCATTCCAGGCTGCTGTATTCCGCTGTTCATATTCATACCAGGCTGCTGCATTCCACTGTTCATGTTCATTCCGGACTGCTGCATTCCATCGTTCATGTACATCCCGGACTGCTGCATTCCGTTATTCATCTGCATTCCGGGCTGCTGCATTCCAGCCGCATTTGGTGTCAAGGCGGCTATGATCTGATGACCTGTCTGCTCCACTTCCATCAATTCGCCTCTGTTATCGCTGCTTATGGAAAAAGTATTCAGACGAAAATCCATATCATCAAACCATGGAGTTTTTACTTTAATACGCATAGTATAATCAAATTCATACTTATATACCGGTGGCTGATAGCTTACGGTTTCTCCATCCTTTGTTGTATATGTTTCCTCGTTCTGCTGTCGCTCTACATCAACTCTGCACTGCACAACAGCGGATAAAGGAACTATGTCCGGATTTTCATTGACATCCAGCTTCCGTGCAACAGTAAAATTCCCCTTATTGTCATCAATAAAAACATTGTAATTTCTGGTATTGATCTGACGGGTTATACAAAAATCCATTACGGCTTTTTTGTTTTTTTCACGATATTCCAGTTGACGTTTGATATCCTCTACCGTACTGTGCCGCCGGTCTTCAAACCATGGTGATAATTTTTTTGCACAATCCTTACACAGATTTCCGTCATCCAGTTTTCTGTTTCCCAATAAACCTATTTTCTCTCCGCAGATATCACAGATCTTCTTATCAAATAATCCCATACCCAATCCTCCTTCTTTTTATATTTGTGTTTTTGTTTATCTACATTATGCGTGAATGCTTCAATATTTGCACTAGCACCTCTGACAGTAACTGAACTCATCTTCATATCAATGTCAGGATCATAAGGCGCGTATCTGAAAATCCTGTCCGTTTCTATATATTCAGGATATGCCGTATGGGATACTCTCTGCCAGACACAACCGTCCCGAGGATGTCAAGTCATTGCTACAAACTTTTTGACCTTTTTTCCTCGATTTTTCCCATAAAACCGTTGTTTGGGAACAGAGGACGTTATATTGTTGTCACAAAATCAGCAGGGAGGATGTAACGTCATTGCTACAAGTTCAGTAGTAGTGGACGTTACATTATTGCTACAAATCAAGTCAGTGATTTCCACTCCACCTCCACGCTCCCGTCATCATACACATATATTCCCTGCACATATTCTTCCAGCATCTCTCGTGTCAGCTTCTCATAGCCTAAATACTTCAACATTTGCTCCACCGGAATATTCTTTTTCATCAGGATTTCTTTCTCGTCGTTTATCAACTCATCCAGTTCCTGTACACGTTTCTGCAGTCGTTCTCTTTCTTCTTCCAACTGCTTCTTGGCTTCCATAAACTGGTTCTGGTTCATCTGTCCCTCGTGATACTTCTCGTAGTTCTGGCGGTTCTGGATTTTTATTTGTTCTTGACACTTTTCACAATCTGCACTTTCCGTCTTATAGGCTTCTATACTGTCCTCATGCTGTTTTCTCATGGATTGCTGCATCTGTTCTTGGCTGATATTCTGACGTAAGTAAGCCTTTATTTCTGCCAGCACGATATGCTCCAGCATTTTGTTATCCGCTTTCCCGGCAAAACACCCTGTATCTTCTTTTCCTTTACTGTAAGCACAGCTATAAAGGATATGACCATGAACAGGACTGCTTGAAGTCAGACTTCTGCGACAATTCCCGCATTTTACATAGCCACCTAATAGTGTTGTTTCCCTGTCAAATTTGCTTTTCTTGGTGTATCTGATCTGCAGAGACTGTGCTTTCTCAAAGACCTCTTTTGATACGATCGGCTCGTGATGGTTTTCCATCACTTTCCACTGATTTCTCGGCACTGGTACTTCTTTCCCTGTTCCGGGATCTGGAATCTTTGTCTTTCCATAGACCATACAGCCTATATAAGTCTTATCATCCACAATCTTCCGTATCATATCACTCGTCCACTGCAATCCTCTTGATGCAGCTTTCTTTCTGTCTGATTTCTGTCGTCTGCTCATGGACTGCAAGGGAGTCAGTACCCCCTCTTCATTAAATAACCGACAAATCTCCATCTTGGAATACCGCTGATTTGTCAGTTCAAATACTCTGCGAATCACTTCTGCTTCGTCCTCTACAATCACCAGTTCTTTCTTATTTTCAGGATTGATTCGATATCCATAAGGTGCAGAGCCACAGCAATATTCGCCTTGCTCTCGTCTGGTACTGACTGCCGATTTTACCTTTACGGACTGATCTTTCACATAAAAGTCTGCTATCAGTCCTTTAAACTGTACTTCAATATCCGAACTCTTTCCTTTATAATCTTTAGAATCATATCGGTCAGAAATAGAAATAAATCGTACTCCCAGGAATGGAAAAATCTGTTCCAAATAAGTTCCCATCTCAATATAGTTTCTGGCAAAACGTGAAAAATCTTTTACTACAATACACTGCACTTTATTCTCCCTGGCAAGTTCCAGAACCTGCTTAATTGCCGGACGTTCCATACTGGAACCAGAATATCCATCGTCGTAGAACTCCTGAAAGGGCATAGCCACCAGTTCAGGAATATTGGAAATATAATCTTTTACCAGTTTTCTCTGATTAATAATGCTGTTACTTTCTCCCTCTGAGTCATCTTCCATGGAAAGGCGGTAATATCCAATAATCAGTTTCTGATCACTCATGTTCTACCACCCCCTTAAACCCGAAGTTGATTTCCAGTTTGCCATCACCATAGAGATACATACTTTCAATCAAGCCTTCTGCAAGTTCCGCATTGATTCTGGTTGTCCCATCCAGCTCCAGCAGGCTTCGTAAAAATCTGGCTTCTTCTTTCTGCTGTTTTTCCAGCTTTCGTATGGTCTGCTCTAAAGACTTCTTTCTCTCTTCGCAGAACTCTTTCCAGCTATTACGGTCATCTTTCATTTCTATATAGGCTTCTTTGGAAAGTTCCCCCTCTTTATATTGCATAAATGCCTGTGCCAGTTTTTCTGAACGTTTTTCCATATCTACATCCAATTTTCTGATTTCTGTTTGAACTTCTTTGATTTTGGAAAGAAATACCGCACTGCTTATAGCAGACATATCCTTTTTCCGTAAGCCAGATAACTGAAGCTGTCTGGTCAGCTCCGAACGGACAATTTTCTGCAATTTATCTTCAGAAATAGATTTCTGCCTACATTTTCTTTCATCCCGATACCAGGCAGCATTGCAAAAGTAATACACATTGCCTTTGCATCTACGTGTACACATTTTTCGCTTACAATCACCACAATAGAATACATTGTAAAATGCTCTTTCATCCTCTTCCCATCCTACTGTAGTTTTTGTTGCTTTCTGTTGTGCTGCTTTTAGCCTGACCTGTGCTTTTTCAAACAATTCTCTGCTAATAATTGGCTCATGGGCATTTGGCGTAATAATCCACTGGCTCTCGTCCAATATGTCACACCATTTTTCACCTCTTTGAAATCTGGATTCATATTTTCTCTGAACCAGATCGCCATAATAATTATTTCGGTTCAGCACTGCACGTATTGAAGAATTTCCCCACTGATGAAGATTCTCTCCATCCTGGCAGTACACATGATGATATTGGTTATAGTCCGAAATCCGATGTACCCCATCTTCAAACAGCCTGTCAATAATACTCTGTATACCATCTCCTGAAGCATATTCTTCAAAAATCCTGCGGACAATCTTTGCGGCTTCCGGTTCTACAATTAACTTATAAATTCCATTTACCTTTTCCACACAATATCCGTATGGAGCTGTAGATCCCACATACTCACCGTTCTTCTGTGCAATACGTTTTGCTGCCCGTTCCTTTGCAGAAATGTCTTTTGCGTAAGCATCATTCACCAGATTCTTGATATTCATGGATAACTCCTGATTCTTAGCACCCAGTGCATAGGAGTCATAGTTGTCACATACAGAAACAAACCGCACTTTCATAAAAGGGAGAATCTTTTCCAAATAATTTCCGGTTTCGATATAATTTCTTCCAAATCGTGAGAAATCCTTTACCAGAATACAATTTATTTTACCTGCCCTGACATCATTCATCATCCGTTCAAATCCCGGTCTGTCAAAATTTGTTCCAGTTTTTCCCAGATCAGAATAAATGTCATATACAGCAATTTCATACTCTCTGTCTGGATTTTCATTGTGCTTCTGAATGAACTCTTTTATCAGCGTAACCTGTGTTTCAATAGATTCTGACTTTTTTTCATCACTGTCTACGGATAATCTGGCATAAATTGCAGCCATACATACCGGAATCCCAAGAACTTTCTTCTCTGTGTTTTTCTTATATCTTTTTGCTGTCCTTGCCATTTATCTCGCCTCTTTCCTGCACTCTGTCCGGTGTTCCGCATAAAACCGTCTTATGACTTTCATTTTCTCAATCATATCCTGATAACGGATGTGAATTTTAATTTGCTTATTTTCATAAATATAAATTTTATCTACGGTCAGTGCCAGCAATGTGCGATCCAGTTCTTTGATTTCCAGTGATTTCTTCCAGTCCTCCAACTGAACAGTTGCAGACACTCCACCCTCAAACATTTGCTTTACCAATTTTTTCTGATTCTCAATCATCTGCTCCAGTTCTTCACATTTTCTTCCGTAACTTTCCCGAAAATCATCGAACTCTTCTTTGCTGATCAGTCCCTCTTTCAAGTCATCACCTAAAGACGCTTTCAGACTGTAATAGCGGTTATATTCTTCCTGCAACTTACTAATCTGCGTATCATAACCGATTACCTGATCGTAGCTGACTTGCATCTCACAAAGTTCTTCCATAATCATCTGATAGTCTACAAAAAGTGCCGTATATGCCTGAATCTCTTTCAACACAATTCTTTTCAGCACCTCTTCCGGAATACTGTGTCTGGTGCAATCTCCACCTTTGTTCTTTGTCTGGCAGATATAAAAGGCTTTTTTCTTCCCCTTATACTGATTTACCCTGCGTATCATCGGTGTCTTGCAATCTCCGCAAAACACAAATCCCGAAAAAAAGTTTGCACTGTCTGATGTTTTCGATGCCCTGCCATCATATTGAAGCAGCTTCTGAACCACATCAAAATCATTCTGCCTGATAATTGCCGGATGCGTATTTTCTACTTTCACCCACTCTGATTCTGGCTTATCCAGGCGTTGCTTTACTTTATAGCTGATTCGTTCCTGCTTGCCCTGTACCATGTTTCCAATATAGACTTCATTGGTCAGAATCCTTTTGATCTGCACTGCCGACCATTTCGGTGTATCTGAACTATGGAATCCGGAATTGTAATTTTCACCATTTGCCTTTTTATATTCTTTTGGCGACTGCACATGACGTACATTCAGTTTTTCTGCGATTGCTCCAAGACTGAATCCATCAATTTTCCATGAAAATATTTTTCTTACAATATCCGCTGCATAAGAATCAATCACCAGACAATTCTTATTCTCCGGATCTTTGCAGTAACCATACGGGGCAAATGCTCCAATAAATTCACCTTTTTCACGTTTGATTTTCTGGTGGCTTCGCACTTTACCGGAAATGTCCCGGCAATAGCTTTCATTTACAAAATTTTTGATTGGAACAACAAATGACTTTTCTGAAAAATCTGCTGTTTTACTGTCAAACTGGTCTGTAACTGAAATAAAACGCACATTTAAAGCCGGGTAGGTCTTTTCGATCCATCGCCCGGCTTCTATATACTCTCTTCCGAATCTGGATAAGTCTTTTACAATCACGCAGTTTACTTTTCCAGCTTCTATATCAGTTGTCATTCGTTTAAACTCAGGTCGGTCAAAATTTCCTCCTGAGTATCCGTCATCCACATATATATCAAAGATCTGAATATCCGGCTGGCTTTTTACAAAGCTCCGAAGTAACTCTCTCTGATTTGCAATGCTGTTGCTCTCTGACTTCGCATCGCCCTCTTCCATATCATCTTTCGATAATCGAAGATACAATGCAGCATCGTATATATCTGGCATATTCATTTGCATCTGTTCCATTTTACATCGCTCCCAACTTACTTATTCCATTGAATAGAAGTCAGAAACCATGTATCACGTTCATTTTCCCTGACCTCACATTAACATAACATCTGTAGCTTCGCAAGATATTTTTTCAAGACTTGCATCTAATACATCAACTCCGTTCTTTTTCTTAGATAATCACTGATCGCATCTGTAGCATCCATTTCTCCTGTCATTTCCACGACTACCACATACCCTTCATTCATGTGAGCATACGGCTGATCTCCAGATTTATCCAGAAAAGTTTCCACTTTTTCAGAAATAGCTTTATCCATATCAGGAATTAAATCTTCAATGTCCTTTAACTGCTCCAGATTAACACTGGAATCTATTACTGACTGATTCACCATGATGCTCACCTCTTTTCCAACATATTCTTTGTATAAGTCGTCCTATACCTACAATTTTCTCAATCACATCACCTTACCTTTCGCATTTTGTTCTCAAATTTTATCTATTACTATGGCATTGCATATTCTGTTCGGCGTGTTGGCTTCCATTCGTATAATCTGTTGTCAGCGTTACATCCAACCTCTATCAGAATATTTCTGAATGCTGGCAGCTTCTTCGCAAACTTACCAGCCGTTTCCGGAGTATCTTCGACGCTCGCCCATAAAATCATTTACAGGGTTATGGCATCTGTGAGATCAGATTATACAGCTCATGTAATTTTCAAGGTACAAAAGAGTTTTTTTGAATATCCTTTCACTTATTACAGCCTGGAAACACCAAAATGTTGTTCACTTCAAAAAAATCCTCTCACTAATAAAGCCTGACAGAAGGATTTTACCAACCTCATTTTGCAATAATTTGCAAAAAGTATTTATCCTCATCTGTACATTCGCTTTCATGCGAACCTTTATCGTACTGTCATTTTAATTCGCATTCATGCGAATGTCAAGTGTTTTGTTCGCTTCAATGCGAATCTTTCTGTTTACATTCACTGTTTTTGGTAGTAAAATGGATTTATCAAAAAGAAAGTGGGAAATCTGATATGACAATCGGTGATAAAATAAAAAAAATCCGGACATTCCGGAATATGACACAGGCAGAACTTGGTGCTGCCCTCGGTTGGGGCGATAAAGGTGCAAATCGTCTTGCCCAATATGAAACGAATTACCGGGTTCCCCGCAAAGATCTGGTAACTGAAATGGCTAAGATTCTGGACGTAAACCCACTGACACTACATGAGCCAACCACGATGGACGCCTCTGAACTGATGGAAATTCTGTTCTGGATTGATGAATTTAATCCCGGCATGATTAATCTCTTTCAACTAGAGACATATCCAGGTGAAAAATCAAATTCCAGTGACGATGCCGCTATCCGCTACCATGATTCTGATAGCTGGCCTGCACATTCGCCTGTTGGTATGTGGTTTAATTATAGAGTTCTCAACGATTTTCTGAAAGAATGGACTCTTAGAAAAGAAGAACTGAAATCTGGTGCGATTACCAGAGATGAATATTTTGAATGGAAAATTAACTGGCCACAGACTTGTGATGATTGTGGAAAACGGAAACCCTCAAAACAGTGGCGGAAATCAAACGAATAGAATTTAGTGAAACTTAGCAAAACTTAAATTCACTGTATTTTTTCTCTTTGCTCAAAAAAGGCACTGCAAACCAATAATTCTATGGTTTTCAGTGCCTTTTGTTCTATACACTAAGTTTCCAATTTGCTGCTTCCGTCTGCAGATCAACCAGCTTACGATATAGACCATTTTTCTTCATAAGCGTATCATGGTTTCCTTTTTCTGCCACAACACCTTTATCCAGAACAACGATCTGATCCGCTGCTTCAATCGTTCTCATCCTATGAGCGATTACCAGAACTGTCTTCCCACTGACTAGTTCAGATATCGCTTCCTGTATCTGTGTTTCACTGTCCACATCTAAAGAAGCAGTTGCTTCATCCAGTAAAATAACAGGTGCATCTTTTAAAAGTGCACGGGCAATGGAAAGACGTTGGCACTCCCCGCCAGAAAGCGTAGAACCATTTTCTCCGATTACCGTCTGATAACCCTGCGGCAATTTTTCGATAAAATCATGACATTTTGCAGCCTTTGCTGCAGCAATAACATCCTCATCACTTGCACCTTTTCGTCCGACACGGATATTTTCCATAATTGTATTATTGAAAAGAACAACATCCTGAAAAACAATCGAAAAATCTTTCATCAATGCGACCGGATCAATTTTTGCGATATCTGCACCACCAAGTGTAATTTTCCCACCATCCACGTCATAGAATTTAGCTGCCAGTTTTGCTATGGTGCTCTTACCACCGCCGGATGGTCCTACTAATGCAGTCACCTGTCCCTGTTTTGCAGTAAAAGATACATCTTTTAAAACTGTTTTTCCTGTTTCATAAGAAAACTTCACATGGTCAAAAATCACATCATATCCTTTGGTGTGATACTCTGTCTGCCCGTTTTCTAACGGATATTCCTGGATTTCTTTCAAGCGTTTTACCTGTAAATTCACACCAAAAAGTTCTGCCATATTCGCCATAGCTCCAGAAAGTGGATCATACAGACGGGAGGCTGCGATCAAATATAGAATATAAGTAAACAGATCAATTTTTTCCTTTAAAATCAGCGAACTTCCCACAACAATAACCGTTGCCAGTCCAAGCCGTAAGACCATCTGACCGGTTGTAAGAAGACTCGCACTGACCATTTCACTGGAAATCTGCGCTTTTTCTGCTGCATCCAATTTCGCATCCAGTTTCTCCAGATAAGTTTTCTCCTGATTACATGCCTTAATATCCTGTACCGTTTCCAGACATTCCTGTATTCCTTCTGACAGATCAATTCTTGTTGTCATATATTTCTTTGCAAGCAGTTCCTGCCACTTGCGTGAAAGAAGAACAATTGCAAATGCCACCGGTGCAACCCACAAAAGAGCAATTCCCATTTTCCAGTTCATAACAAGAAGTACCAGACACACAATACTTGTAGAAATAAGTGCTCCAAAAAATTGCGGAACTGTATGGGAAAACGCATGCTCAAAACTGGCACAGTCGCCCATAATTGTACTTGTCAGATCAGCAAGGTCACGTTCATGGAAAAATCCAAGCGGTAACGTCCTGAGCTTTTCTGCAAGTGTAATGCGTCTACGTTCACTTTCCTCATAGGTACCAATATAGGCTTTTGTATACTGCAGATAATGAAGGACAAAAATAATCACTAAAATGATAATTCCAACAACTGTATATCCTGCAAATCCTGCCACTTTTTCTTCCATTCCAAGAGCCATAGGAAGCATCGTATTTAATACTATTGCAAGTAGGGCAACCGGGAGCATCAGACTGATATTTGCCAGTACAGAATAAACAATTGCTTTAAAAAGATCCTTTGCACCCTGGACACTCAGAGCGTATTTTTTCTGTAATCTGTTAATCATGATTTTCCTCCTTTCTCACAGTCGTTCCAACCTTCCAGATAATCTGTGTCTGATATTCTTTCCACATGGATGCGTAGACACCATTCTGTTTCAGCAATTCATCATGATTGCCTCGTTCTATTATTTTTCCATCATCAAAGACCAGAATCATATCTGCATCCTGAATCGTGGACAGACGATGTGCAATCATAAGTACTGTTTTTCCGCTGGTCAGTCCTTCAAAGGCAAGCTGGATCTGATGCTCATTTTCCGCATCTGCAAAAGCTGTCGCTTCATCAAGTATAATAATTGGTGCATCTTTCAGAATTGCACGTGCTAATGCAATCCGCTGATTTTCACCACCCGACAGATAGGTTCCTCCACTTCCAACTATAGTATCCAAACCATTTGGAAGTCTCTCTATGATATCCTGACATTGTGCTGCTTCTGCCGCTCTCATCACTTCTTCACGTGTGGCATCTGGCCTGGAAGCTCTGATATTTTCAAGTAAGGTATCATTGAAAAGACGGGTGTTCTGGAACACAAATGCAATCTGCTCCATGAGGTCATTTTTAGCAATCTCACGAACATCCACACCACCCACTAAGACGTTTCCTTCCTGAACATCATAAAAACGTGGAATCAGACTGGCCGCTGTAGATTTGCCACTACCGGAAGCTCCGACTAATGCAATTTTCTTACCATCAGGGACTTCGAAGCTTACATGATACAATGCTTTTTTCTTAGCACCTGGATAAGTAAAAGAAACATCCCCGAATACAACAGAAGCATCCTTTGGCTGTTTTTGTGTATTTGATTCTTTAAGCGGTTTTTCCTGCAAAATTGCTTCTATTCTGCTTACTGCACTTTTTGCCGCCATTAACTGTTCGCTTGCAAACATGATTCGATTCATCATTGTTGTACAAACTGGAGTAAACAGACTGTAAAACAGGAAATCTAAAAACAGTTTCTGACGATCCGCCTGTCCACTTGCTGCCGAAAAAAGCATCAGTGCAGTTGGGATCAGCAAAATAAAAGTTCCATTTAAAGTAATGTTAAATCCCGTCAATGGGATACGACAGCAGATTGCATATCCACTGGCATATTTTTTGTATTCTTCAATCGCTGCATGAAAGTTTTTGAATGAGTAAATGGTTTGCTGGAATACCTTTACAACCGGGATTCCACGAACGAATTCTACCGCTTCTTTATTCATATTTTCCAGTGCGGTCATGTATCCCGACATAAAATCGGCATTATCTCCACCCATCATTTTCTTTAAGAAAAATACACTGATTGCCAGTGGAATCAAACAACAGATTCCAAGTCTCCAGTCAAAGACAAACAACAAACTGATGACTGCAACCGGCATAACAACTGCACCGGTCAGATCCGGCAACTGATGTGCCAGAAACCCTTCAGTCAGTCCAGCATTGTCATCAATAATTTTCCGAAGTCTGCCACTGGCATTCTGACTGAAATATCCAAGCGGTAACGTGACAATATGGTGCATTGCCTCTTTTTTCATATTGGTAGCTGTACGAAATGCTGCCAGATGCGAACAACATAATGCTACAAAATATAATAAAATACTAAGTAACGAAAATGCTACTGCAAACCACGCATAATGCCCACTGGAAGCTGCCAGTGACAAATCTCCCTTTTTCATCGCATACAAGATATCCCGAATCACAAACCAGATACAGACAAATGGAATAATAGAAAGCACCGTGGATATTCCTGCCAGAATGCAGCTGGCAATAGTCAACCAATGACGTTTCCCTGCAAATCCCCACATCCGGGATAACTCGGCATTTTTCTTTTTGCTCATGACCTTATATCCTCCTCAAAAAGCCGGTGGCATCAGAATCTCTCCGATTTCCACCGACTCAAATTTATTTTCACTATTCAGACAGATTCTCTTTACAGAATAACTGTATACAGTTCTCAACATCGGCTTTCGTATAGTCAACAGAAATTCCTGCTGCCAGCCAATAAGCATATTCACCTGCATCATATTTTTCCAATGCATCCAGGTCACTTCCATATCTGAACTCAATGTGCCATGTAGTTTTCATCGTATCCGGAGCGATACAGAAATAGGTAAACTCGCCGGAATCAGCATCATCACTTTCGTAGATGTACAGACCACGCGTTTCTTCCATACCTACGTAATGATAAGAATGACTGAATACATCATTCCCCTCTTCATCCACACCAGATATTGTTGTTCCGTCAAACGTGAACTGATCTATATTCTGTAAAAATTCACAGTCGTATGCCATATTTCCATCCTTGTAGGTTTCCACTGCCTCTTCACCGGTGACTGTTCCAGTTACCATGGAAGACATTTTTTCAACAGCCGCCTGAGCATTATCCTCTCCTACAATTGCAGCACTGTCATCGAGCCACAGCTGATCGTATTCATCTGCCAGAATAACCGGCCACAGTTCCTGATAAGTACCTTTCAGATCGCATAAAAGCTGATCTGCTGCATCCTGATTCTCATCAGTTTCACTTTCCTTCTGTACGCTTGTAGTCTGTTCTTCTGTAGCACTGTTTTCTGTGTGCTTTGTTTCAGATGTGCTACTGCCTGTATTTCCACATCCCGTCAATAAAGAAATAGACAAAGCTGCTGCTAAAAACAAACTTGTTAATAATTTTCTCTGTTTCATTATAATCCTCCTAAATAAAAAATATGTATTAGTCAGTCTTATCTAACCAATGCATATTTTATCTGGTACTAATATGAAACTCAATGACCTGGCAGACTAGTTTCTATCCAATCAGACATTCTTTTTATACTCCGTTGGTGTCATTCCATATTCACCTCGAAATGCCGAAGTAAATTTATTGGGATTTGTATATCCGATTTCTGTTGCGATTTCACCTACAGATAAATTCCCCTCCCGTAATAATTTTTCAGCAATTTGTAAACGATAAGTCCGGAGATACGCATAAACAGGTGCACCATACATTCCCTTAAAACAACGTTTCATTGCCGTAGGTGATATTTCAAAACGCTCTGCCAACTCCTCAATTGTATAATGTTCTTTGATATGTCCTACAATAAAATCATGAATCTGTCTGGTACAGTTCCTTTGCGATTTTGAGAAATAAACATAGTCGTTCTTAATCCTGTCAAAATCCATTTCTGTTAGTATCAATAAAAGCTCCAGAAGCTTTATTCTGATATAACTAGGCTTTATATGTTCCTGAACAGTATATAATTCCGAAAATATATGTTGGACAGTTTCATTTGCACGAACCATATAAAAATCCTGTTTTCCTGCAAACTCTGAAATTCGGGTAAGATTAATAGAAAGAAGTTTCAAGATTCTTCTCATCTCATCTGTAATTTCTTCCAACTCAATCGTTATCGTTATCCCATGATAATGGGAAGTAGGAAATGTTGATGTATGTGATTTCTTATGCAAGGTACAAATGGATAAATTTCCCGCTGCCATATAGCAATAACTACGCTCTCCAAACGCACACTCACACCGCCCCTCCCGACAATAATTAATTTCAATAAATCCAGGACGTGGACTCTGCATCTTATTACAATATTCCATATGCATATCATTATAGACCAGCTCCATTCCTGGAAATGTCTGATATACGGCGATATCTCCTGTACCACTTTCATTCTCAAGATGAAATCTTGAACATATAGCATCTTCTTTTTTTCTCCGGACAGAAGATCCATATAAATCAACACTTCTGAAATCCGATTCCACTTCCGAAGACGCAAAAAGTATATCTCCAGCAACCTTATATGGATTGTCCTCTGTTGTTACTGTTCTCATATTACACTGTCCACTTTCTTCCGCTGCTTTTCTTACTTTTGTCTCCTCTTTCATAAAACATCATAGCTTATCTCCTTCAGCAATTAGTTTTATCTAACTTTCTCATATAAAAAAATGTTACCTTATAAAGCTCCAGTCCCTACAATAGGTAACATTGTTTGAGTTTCTATACTTTTTCAGTGTAACACCGTTAGGACTGACTGACAAGAAAATATAGAAATTCATTATAGCAAATAAATTCGATTTATTGTTCAATAGCCAACATTCTTATTATTCAAATATATTCTAATCAGAACAGTCCCTACATTTATGACAAAAATCACAAACAGCAGATTAAATGGCAAATATTCCCGTATCAAGTTTCCTAATACCGCAATAAAGGAAAAGCTGGCTATCAAAACCATTTTATAAATATCATCCCATATCTTTCGATACCATTCAATTCCGCCCCATACAAGAAATACACCCCCGACAATTCCCGCCATAATCACAGCACTTGAAAATATTCGTTCAAAAACTACCTCTCCCGTAGAATATCCCATATAATCCAGCTGTTCAAACCATATTGCATACTTTCTGCACCAATTAACTGGCAACATGATCAGTTGCATTAAATCCCTTTGAAATGCTCCATTCTGAATAAGTGAAAAGAATATGACACAAAGATATCCCCAAGTCCAGAAAAACTGTATTTCTTTCATATCCTCCATTTCCGATTTTGCTTTTCTCCTGGCTTTTTGTATCTCCATATCTGCCCGTTTCTTTTCCCTTTCAGCCTGATACTCTGCCTGTCTTGCCTGTTTTTCTGCTTCTTCCTGTTTTTGCTGTGCCTGTTCAACCGCTTTCACCGACGATTGGTTCACCTGTGTCTGTAATTTATAGTTCCAGTCCCGAACGTCTTTTATTTCTTCTTCGAGATGCTCTTGCTCGCTCCTGCTCATCAATCCGTTTCTGTTCCTCAAGTCGTCGTTGC
>ERZ827440.2524-NODE-2524-length-15938-cov-3.230435_pt1 | contig 15938 bp, 10 predicted proteins | sample MGYA00519774_ERZ827440 | MGnify/ENA primary metagenome ERZ827440 (study PRJEB31778, sample SAMEA3449302) | human gut metagenome | biome: human gut; feature: human-associated habitat; material: faeces | place: United Kingdom | collected 2010/2012 ... | reverse complement strand
ACTTTATAAAATATGCCGGATGTGATAACAACGGAGAGCAACTTGACGGAAGTCCCATGAAGGGAGGTATTGTATTGTTTGCATCAGGTAATGCGAATACGTCCGATCCCAGGATAGCGGCACCGGCTGATTATGAAAAGGTTGTTGCGGTTGCAGCCATTGAGGCCGATTATAGGAAAGCTTCTTATTCCAATTATGGCACTTATACGGATATTTCTGCTCCCGGCGGATCGTTGGATGGAGACGGACGGATTTGGAGCACGACTACGGAACGATCCAATAATTATGAATACTTGGCTGGTACATCGATGGCGTGCCCGCTGGTCAGTGGTGTAGCGGCCTTGGTGATAGAGAAGTATGGGGTAGGCAAGAAAGGGTTTACACCGGAGGCTTTGAAGGAGATTCTCTATCAGAGTGCATACGACTTGGATGAATATAATCCGCGATATGCCGGTCAGTTAGGACACGGATGTGTGGATGCCGCCGCCGCTTTAGAGATCGATGTCTCCAATCTTCATCCTTTTATCTTAAAATCCAATCAAATAACTGATAATATGCTGATATTCAGTGTGAGCAGTAGTATGTCCGGAAATGGGAAATTGATTTTGTATAATGGCATCGGCAGCAAGGTGTTGGATCTTCATCTGAAACTTGAAGCCGCATCCCTGCATGCTGTGGACATAACCAAACTCTCTGCCGGATATTATACCTTAGTCTATCAGGCTAAAGGGATGGAAATCAGAGAGAAATTTATCAAGTACTAATCCCAAAAAATAAAGAATATGAGACGAATAGGATTAGGTCTGTTTATAATAGGCATAACTTTTGCCAAGGCTTATGGTCAGGAGGATTACGGACCTGTCAATACCGGAGCGGCAAACTATCTGACTATATCAGCCGATGCGCGCAGCGCGGCCATGGGGGGAGTCGGTGTGGCGGCTCCGGGAGGAGATCATGCCGTTTTTCATAATGGTGCGGCAGCTTTATCGGATGTGACGCGCAGAGGTGGGGTTGCTTATACTTATTCTCCATGGATGCGTGACTATGAGTCCGGATACTCTCTTCATAGCCTGGGTAGTTTTTACAAAATCAATCAGCGTAATGCCATTCTGTTAGGTCTCCGTTATTTCGGCTATCCGGAGATGGATGGAACAGGGGAGGGTGCTTCGGGCATACATCCCAAAGAAATAGCCGTGGAGGCTGGTTATGCATACGAGGTTATAAAGAATTTTTCTGTTTCCGCTACTTTCAAATACTTGTTTTCGGATATGGGCAGGATAGGCAATAGCCGTGGCGCAAGTTCTGTGGCGTTTGATTTAGGAGTATTGTATAAGTGCGAGATAAATGATTGGGAGGGTGCCGGCTGGTCGGTCGGGCTTCATGTGAGTAATCTTGGACCGAAAATAAACTATCTGACTTCTAAAGATGCTCTTCCTGCAACGGTTAAAGTGGGAGGTGCTGCTGACCTGCCTTTTTTACAAATGCATAAATTGACTTTGACTGCCGATTTGGGTTACAGACTTTCACCTGCCGACGTACAGGCGTTAAGTGTAAGTGCCGGCGCGGAATATGCATGGAGGGAACTGGTGATGTTGCGTGGTGGTTATCATTGCGGTGATAAGAAGAAAGGAGATGCCAGTTATGCTACTGCTGGAGCGGGAGTGGAATATGCCGGTGTGCGTCTGGATTTTGCATGGCTGTTTGCAGGGCATGAATACCTTGCCCGAAATACGTTCTGGGTGTCTTTAGGATACTCTTTTTAGACAGAACGTAAGAGCAGTGCTTGCAGTAACCGTCGGATCGTTGGCTGTAGGGGCGGGTTGAATTTGCCCGGATACACCTTCTTTGTGGTATCAGACAGAAGCATTCCGCCCCTACAGGGAACACGATGGTAGTGAAAAAACTTATCAGACAGCCTCGCCAAGATCAACAATTAGTTGAGGCATGGGAAAGTTGTCAGAATACGGTAACTGTGTGCCGGAATTTCCATTTTCTGAGTTGCATCTTTCACTTCAACCTCATCACCGGTGAGATAATCATACCATTTGCCTGTAACGGGGAAAGTAACGGTATATGCTCCATCGGTCTTGCTGAAGTTTCCGGCAACTAACATGTGCTTGGTTGTGGAAGATAAAGTGATGAATCTTCCTTGTCCCCAGTTGCTTGTACCGACTTCCCATGAGAATTGGCTGGTGCTGGTAAATAATTCGGGATTATCATTGCGTAATTTTATCAGCCGTGAATAACTATCGTGTAAAGCCTTGCGGTCTTTGTTCTCCAGATATTCCCAGTGTAGCGGTTTCTTTCCTGTCCGGCCGTTCTCTTCGATGGAAACATCGTATCCCATCTCTCCGAACTGCCAGATCATTTTAGGGCCGGGTACAGTGAAGAAGAAGGATGCGTTCACTTCAAGTTGCCGCATACGGGTGGTTAAGTCTGTTTTCAATGCTTCATCTCCCCATTGGGTTTGCTTGTAGGCGGCTCGTTCTTCGTCATGGCTTTCCATAAATCCTATCCATGCGGGGATACTTTCGTACAGTCCGTCAAATGCGCTGTCATCGTTCCAACCCATGGCGGTCTGGCAATAGGCGTTATTCATGTTCCGCCATAAGTGCATACCGTCTTCGGCCAGTTCTTTTTCTTCTTTGCTATCACAGAAATGTTCCAGGATAACGTATGCCTCGGGTTTCACTTCTTTGATGGCTGCGTGGTAATCTTTCAGAATCTCGATGCGGCTCTTGTCGTAATTGGAAGCGCTACTTTCGGTTGATGCGGCTTGTGTAAAACCTTTAGTCAGGTCGAAACGGAATCCGTCTATATGGTATTCATTCAATAAGAATTGCAGATTGCGTTTCACGAATTTACGTACCAAAGGACTTTCATGATTGAAGTCGTGGAATACGCTGTAAGGGTGAGGTGCGTCTACGTTAAAGTAGGGATTGTTTGGGGCTGTCTTATTGTTTGCGCTGTTCCAGTACAATTTGGCAAACGGCATACTTCCGGTTGCATGATTGTAAACTACATCAAAAATAACTGCCATTCCTGCCTTGTGGCACGCATCAATGAAGTCTTTGTACATTTTCTTTGTTCCATACGCTTTGTCCAGAGCAAAGAAGAAGCATGGATTATATCCCCAGCTATCGTTGCCGTCAAATTCCTGGACAGGCATTAATTCAATGGCATTAACACCCAGTGATTTCAAATAATCCAGTTTTTGCATGGCTCCATTGAGGTCATTACTTGCCGTGAAATCACGGAGAAGCATCTCATAAATGACTAGTTGTTCCGGATTGGGTACCTTGAAGTCAGATACTGACCAGCGGTAGTTATCCTGCTGTATCTTGAAAACGGATACGATTCCTTTTCCTCCTTCGGGATAACTTTTGTTATCCGGATAAGTGGAAGAGGATATATAGGAGTCATTATCAGGATCGAGTATCTTTTCGCAATAGGCGTCTCCCAGACGGATGGTTTCACCATTTCTGGTACCTACATAATATTGGAAGGCATATTCTTTGTTTACATCCAGATTTCTGAGAGTGATCCACCAGCAACCGCTGGCATCATCGCGATACATCTGGCAATTGTCTTCGTTGCTAAGTTGCCAATGATTGAAATCACCTACCACATGGGCGAAATCTTTATGGTTCCCGTCCGTGTCTTTATCGTAAAGGACGAGGGTGACTGTAGAGTTGTCTATAATGTTGATGCCTTCTGCTACATTTTCAGGCAACGTTCCTTTCTTGATAGAGGCCGGAACAAATTCTTGGTAAGTATTGTCTGTGACAGGTATAAAGAGGTCTTCGGTTTGCAGACTTCCATCTTCGTTGCGGAGTACGAATCCTAATTTTTTGACTGGGGTCTTTTCTGAACTGTACCATTGGCGGATGGACGGAGATAAGGTAAGCGTCCATACATTATTATCCAGTTTGGACATTTTACACTTGTCCGTGTTTTCATTCCATTCACTTTGTACGTATGACCAAGAGCCTTCACAGATAATGCCTGTATGTGCATATACTGTTCCCTGATAGTTATATAGGAGAGAAGAGCTGGCGGCTCTGTAGTAGATGGTCAGCGGTCGGTCGGCATCAGGCTCTTCCAAAGAATAGCTGAGTCCTTCGGGTATGACAATGGGTTTGGGGGTTTGGGAGATGGTGAACGATTTTTGTGCGCTTCCCGCTATCAGGTTCAGATGGACATTCCGGGTGTCATCGCTTTCGTTTTCATTGACGGTGATGCTGACAGTAACAGTTCCGGCTTCTCCCCGGGTCGGAGTTACGATGCACCAGTTGTTTGCTCCAGGTTCATCCAGTGCAGCCTGCCAGGCTCTGCCGGCTGTAAAAGTGATGCTTCTTACTCCGGGTTGTGAGGCGAATGTCATTCCATTGGCAAAGAAGTTCTCACTTTCAGGAGCCGGAGTGATGGAATCGGTCAAGTTATCGTCATCGGAACAGGCAGTGAATAAACTCGCAACGAGTCCTAGGAAAAAAAGAAAAGTATATTTTTTCATAATCTTGTTATTTAAGGGGTAAAATGAAAAAAGACATCAGGCACCATCGGATAAACGGTAGGTGCTTGATGTCTTTTCGGATCAATTATTTAGCGTTTGACTACAGTGGCATGATAGTTGCTTGCGTCTCCTAATTTTAGAGTAATGACATAAGTACCAGCTTCGGTAGTGATATTGTCTCCTCCATAAGTCAGATGGTTCAAGTCTCCACCCAGATTAATATCCCATTTGTTATTGGCGCGGAATTTATAGTTTCCGGCTGCCAGTTCGGTTGTTATACTCCATTCACCGGTTTCCGCATTCAGTGTCATGGGGGTTGAATTGTCCCATCCTCCTTGGGTCGCGTCGCCTATTATTCCCCATTCGGTTTTACTGAATTTATAAGTCAAGGTGGACAGGTTGGCTTCTATACGATAAAATCCGGTTTCTGTGACACTCAGGTTTCCGGCTCCTCCATCGGTGCTCAGTTCGGTATCACTGGCATAGCCATAGTTTGTACCGTCCCAGTCTTTCTGTGAGGTAAGTTTAAATGTGTTATCCGCATCCATATAGATATAGCCGTCATAATGAGTCATATCCGTAGAATAAAGATAAGGCGCCGTCTCTGGTTTCCATCCTTGGTGTCCGCCCGGAACGTAAAGGAACGGGCTGATATTTCCCAATGCTTCTATCTTATAGGTATATTCCAGCATGTTCAAGGTGATTTTCACCCATCCTTTGGCAGGGATTTTTCCGGCTTGCGGGTTTTCTGTCACTAACAGGCCGCTCTCAGAGTCGTCACCGTTTGTGGCTACGCCCAGTGCCCCCGGTGCCCAAATATCTCCGCCATCTACATTGCTTTGTGGAATAATCTTCCAGTAACATTCATCCTTGGGCATTTCCACAATCATGCTGAAAACCGGATCTTCATATACATCTTTTCCGCTATGACCGAATTTTATCAATGCTTCGGAATTCCATTTATTTACATCCCCTATCAAGTAATAGGCGGTGTCGATGAACAAAGCTTCGGGAGTCGCTTCAATTTTTCCCAGTGTTATTTTTTCCGGAAGGGCTATTGCTGAGGTGTGGCTTACGATATAGATTGTCGCGCGTGTATAGATTGTCCGTGCATAGGGAGCTTTGCCATAGATCTCTTTTACAACCTCTTCCAGCTCTCCTGCAGTGACGGAGGCTGTTCCGTTTTTAACGCTACAGGGCAAGGGGACTGCTTGGGTAAAGGTTTCATCTTTCGAAACTTCCACTTCCAGATTGATGGTGTCTCCTTCTGTCAGTTCCGGATGGTCGGTCAGTTTGGCAACTTCCAGCAGGGTTGCATCATCCAAGTCCTTGAAAAGGATCGGGGCTGTGCATGAACTTCCTAAAGACAGGGTGAACCCTTCTACGTTTTGTACAGGTTCTTGCGGGTTGGTCTGTGGCAATGCGAAATGATCGTTGACGTTGTCATCGCAGCCCGTCAGGGCTGCAATGAATATCAATAACATATATAAATTAATTTTTTTCATAATCTTGTAATTTAAGGGATGATTTACTTGATGGCGCCTTTATTGTCAATAAAGTTCAGATAGGCTTTTTGACCTGCATTTCCCATGGCGCGTTCCTGGTCTTCACCGGTACCGCGATATTCTATCTTACCTCCCAGAATAATAAATTCGCTTTTCCACCAGTCAATGTCTGCTAACTTGATACACATGCGTACTTCGCCGGATGCAACGAAGGCGGGGGATACGAATTCTCCTTTGCCCTCGGGAACGGTAAACATATTGGCCTCTGTGAATGAGTCCCAGCCACCGGAAGTATCACCGGTCAGATACACTTCGGGCTTGTAGAAATCGACTGCGTATTTATAATTCCGTCCTTCGAGAGTGACTTTCACGACTACTATATACCATCCCGGATTACCAATCTCAATGTTATCTTCGCCTCCTGCATCCACCAGTTTTTTAGATGCTTCACTGATGGTCACTCCCTGGATTCCTACTTGATTGTTGTCCCACGATGTAGCTGTATTCAGTTTGAATGCGGCTTTATTCCCGTCTGCATCGGCTCCCAGATATTGCATGGACCAGAACATACCTTCGTTGGAATGAACCGGAATCATGGAATAACATTTGCTCCAATCCCAGTCGCACACACTGCCGATGAGATATAGATTGGTGGGCAGAGTCACTGCGGGCAAAGCATAATAGGGGAGAACTTGTGGCAATTCTATGATGTTCGAGGTGATGGTGCTGCCTGCTATCTCGGATTTGTTGTCGGTCAGGGCGGAAGCCGTCAGACGAACATACAAAGGTATGGGGGCTTTGGGAAACTCGTCTTCATTTACTCCTAATAAATTGGAAATAGCGACAGCAACTTCTTGTGCGTCCACTTCCATTTTGGCTGTTGAATACTTGGTGTCCAGAGTCGCATTCTTTTCAAAAGCCTGGTCCAGAGCGATTTCTACAGTATAGCGCGTGGCAGCTGTGAAACCATAATCGGGCTGTGAACAGGTCAGTTGTATGGTGGCTGTGTTCTTTAAATCATAGATGCCCGATGCGTATTTAGGAACATTAAGCACAAACTCGGTCGGCTCTGTGAAGACAGGAGTGCCCTCATCGTCCGAGCACGCTACAAGTGTGCTCAAACTGAATACGAGGATGAATAAGTATATCATCTTTTTCATTGTTTCTCAAATTTATAAGGTTAAACTGTTATTTTAGTGTGGCATAGCCCGGATTCTGAACCAAGTTCGGATTGGCTGTCAAGTCTTTATCGCTGATGGGATAGATATTGAACTTGCTGTCAATATTGGCTATACCTTCTTGAGGGCCGCCTTTGTAGTCCCAGGCATATTCTTTAGTGAATTTGCCGAAGCGTATCAGATCCGAGCGGCGCTGACCTTCCCAATATAGTTCACGGGAGCGTTCCGCTAAAATGAAATCCAGAGTCAGATCGGAACCGGAGATATTGCCCGATTTGTCACCGTTGGCTCTTTCGCGCAATAAGTTGATATAACCTACAGCGGTAGAGACATCGGCTCCGGTTGCTTGTCGTGCGGCACATTCCGCATAAATTAAATAGATGTCAGCCAGTCGGAACAGAGGGAAGTCTGTGTCGGGCCATGCGGAAGGGGTGACTTCATTCTGATCCCAGCCCAGATTGGTGAATTTGTGGCAGAGATAGCCGCTGTTCCAATCGGTCAGTACAGGAACTACATCTCTACGGGTTTTCACTCCTTGCTCTGTGCAGTTGTCTCCGTTTTCACCATCCACATATTCCTTTACATCAAAGAATATAAAACGACTGTCCTTCTTTAAGGTGCTTCCGTGGTGGTCGTATCCTGCCACCGGTGAATAATCGAATTGTTTGACTAGTTGTGAACAGGGCTTTAAACAAGTCCATGAGGCGTCCATACCCAACCATTTGGGATTAAGCAAACCACCGTAGGCTGCCGCTGTGACCATAATGCTGTTTCCATAGCTTTTGGCATTTTCACCATCGCAAGGAATGGCGAAAATAATCTCATTGCCATGCAACGGGGAAAGATGATTCTCGCCGCAGAACAGATTCCTGTAATTCTTTTCCAATCCGAAACCCCCTTCATGAATGACTTTATTGGCATAAGAGACTGCCTGGTCGTACATGGGTGTACCTGTATATACTTCGGCATTGAGGTACATCTTGGCCAAAAGGGTATTGACTACAGGTTTGGTCATACGCCCGTAAGTGCCCATCGTACCTTTCTCCGGCAGAGAACTGTTTTCTGAAAGATCTTTCAATTCGGTTACCACTTTGTCGAATATTTCTTTAGCTCCCAATTGGGATGGTTTCCAGGACTTGTCATTAGTGGGGCTGTCATCCCATACCCATCCCGGGTTTCTATATACATCAATCAGATAGTAATAGTTCATGGCTCGCAGGGCACGGACTTCATCTCTGAATTGTTTGATATTAGGTATTCCGCAGTCTTCCGGATAATTGTCTAGAAATTCTTTGCAATACCGGATGTTCAGCATGGCTCTTTGATAAAATGTATAAGCGTAGAACAGGGTATAGTCCCAATTATTGGTACAGAGTTCCACTATACCTTCATCTTTCCAGTTCCAAAGGGCTTCATCGGTAGGGTATAGCTCAAGGGACAGCAGTCCGCGCAGGAAACATAAAGAACCCTGATCCGGACCCTGAAGGTCTTGAACACCTCCCGAAGGTCCTACATTGCCGGACAAGCCGAAACCGCTATAAATTTTGGCGAGGAAAGACTGGCAGTCTGACTCATTGATAATTTCGGACTGGCCTTTGTCTATGATTGGATTTTGATCCAGATCATTTATGCAGGAGGATGTGGACAGGCAGAGAATGGCTGCTCCTACGAAAACGTATTTTTTTATGTTAAGATTGAATTTCATACTGTTTCTTTATTAAAAGTTGATATTAACACCGAACAATACACTGATAGGACGAGGATATACCTGGCGGTCCATACCTCCGTCTACTTCAGGATCGAGGCCGTCATACGGAGTGATGGTAATGGGATTTTGTACAGTGGCATACAGACGTCCCGACAAACCGTGGTATTTAGCTCCTTGGAGGAAATTCTCAAAGGAATATCCCAATGTGATATTATCTATCTTCAAAAAAGAAGCGTTTTGGATGTAATAATCCGACTGGCGCTGTCTTTCTTGGAAATTGGTATTGAATGCGGCTTTCGGTTGATTGGACAAAGCGCTGTTGCTGAAAATGGCGCTGGTGCCGATAGCGGCATTGGCTGCTATACCGTTGTAGTTATAGTTCCCTATGCTGGCGCGTCCGTTAAAACCGAAGTCCCAGTTCTTATATGATACTTTGGAGTTGAATCCCATAATCACGTCAGCGGTGGGCTTATGATACTGGTATAAGTCCTTTTCAGTCACTTCACCATCACCGTTACGGTCAACATAGACTCCTTCCATCGGGTTACCATTCTTGTCATATACTTGTTCAAATACATAATAAGTTCCGGGAGCATAGCCTACGCTGTGTATTTTAATGGTCTTGCCACCATCACCTCCGGTCGATTCAAAGCGTTTGCCCGGTGAGTCGCTGTTGTCATTGTAGTCCAGTTTGGTAATTTCAGTTTTGTTCCAAGCGACATTGAAGCCTAAATCCCAGTTCCATGTAGAACTAACGATGGGTTTTGCATTGATGGCAAATTCAAAACCGGTATTTTTCAATGAACCGATATTGGCCACCGCATATTCGGCAAAGTCGGTACCTGCAGGAACATTCACTTCGGCATTGATCAGGTCTTTTGTATCGCGGATGTAAAAATCGGCCGAACCGTTGATACGGTTGTTAAAGAACCCATAGTCTATACCTACATTATAAGTAGTGGTCTGCTCCCATTTCAAATCGGGGCTGGAAGCTGAAGGTGATACTACATTCACCCATTTTACATTTCCTGACTCATCATAGATGGGATACATGGCACCACCTTGACCGTATCTCCAGAAAGACATATAAGGATAATCACCTTGCTGGATATCTTGCTGGCCGGTGATACCCCATCCCAAACGAAGTTTCAATTCACTTAAATCCTTGAACTTTTTCAAGAAAGCTTCTTCGTTCATTTTCCATCCTAGGGCTACGGAAGGGAATAATCCCCAACGGTTGTTCTTGGCAAAACGTGAAGAGGCGTCATCGCGTAAAGTGAAAGTCAACAGGTACTTGTCCCATGCCGTATAGTTCAAACGTCCGTAAAATGATAATAGGACATATTGGGATTCAGCCGGTTGCTGGTCTCCGTTCATGCTTGTTTTTTCACCGAAGTTCTCTTCGTTTCTTGAAAGATACCATGTCTCTTTGTTGCTTTCATAATGATATTTCTGATAGGAATAACCTGCCATGACATCAAAGTGCTGCTTGGCGAAATCCTTGCTGTATTGTGCATAGAAATCAAGTAAGGTATTTCTTCTTTCGTAAAAGTAAAGGTAGTTGCTGCCCGATTTCAGAGGGTCTTCACCATACGAACCGGGGGCGCTGGGATCAACATATTTGTCACCGTCACTCTTGGTATAGTCCATGCCCACATTCAGGTTCAGACGCAGGTCGGGCAGAAAATGGACTTTATAGTCAAATTGGGCATTCCCGATGAAGGATTTGACTTTTGACTGGTCGTCTGTCATCTCAAGTAGGGATACAGGGTTGACACCGGCAGAGGATGCCTTTGTACCGTTGGGGTCATTATCCGTAGTCCAGGTGAAGTATCCGCCGAATTTATTGTTGTCATTCTTAACGGGCTTGGTGGGGTCGAAAGACACTGCACCCACAACGGCACCGGTGTCAGCGAACTGATTTTTGATGTAAATGCCTTTGGCGTTCAGGTTCATGTTCAAATGATCGTCAAAGAATTTGGGAGTCAAAGAAACGCTTCCGGTGTAACGTTCAAAGTTCGAGGTCTTCAGGATACCGTTTTGATTGGTATAACCAAAAGAAACACGGTAGGGAAGATAGTCTTTGACAGAACCGTAGGCACTGATATTGTGTTCTGTGGAAACAGCGGTTCTCATCACTTCGTCCTGCCAGTCGGTGTTTACTCCCGGATAAAGGTTGACGGCTGTAATCATGGCTTCCGTTGCGTTGGGGTTGTTGATGATGAAATCGCGGTATTCGTCTCCTGTCATGACATCTATTTTATTTTTCCGGGTGCTGACAGAGACATTGCCCGAATAGTTTATCTTCACAGAACCTGTCTTGCCTTTCTTGGTAGTAATGATGATTACACCATTAGATATTGAAAATAAGAAATTCTCTAAACGGATGGAATGGATATAGCATGGAAGAGGTTGATGAATTTTTAGATCAAGTAACTGAAGAGCTAGAAAAAAAATGTAAAGAAGTTTCAGCATTAAATAAAGAGCTTGAGCAAGTAAAGAAAGATTTAAATGATTGCAAAGGTAGAGAGTCTGCTATTCAAAACACACTTATAATTGCTCAATCTACAGGAGATGAAATTATCAATAATGCAAAACAACAGGCTAATCAAATAATCAAAGATGCAGAAGGAACAGCCAGACAATCAGTAGAAACGTTAAACCAATCTATTATAATAAAAAGAAAAGAGCAAGAAGATTTAGATAAACAATTAGATGTATTCAAAGCAAAAATGGAGTCTTTATTGATTTCACAATTAGAACTAATCAAAGATATGAAAAAGGAAAATTAAAAAATATAACTAATGAAAAAAACAGAGGGGAATTTTGCCTCTGTTTTTGGTTTATATAATGCATAAATAGAAATTTATAATATTTTATATTACGAAAATGTAAAAATATTACAATTGTATTAAATATATATTACATTTTCATGATAGATATTGACATATGCGAAAATAATTATAAAATATAGTGAGAATTTAATGATACTTAGTTAGGAGTAAATATGAGGGTAATAAGTCGGAAAAGCAAGAGGTACAAAATTAAGTTCAATAGATAATATTTCGACAAGACCAACGCTAGATAGAGTTAAAGAATCTTTATTTAATATAATAAATAATAAGATAGAAAATTCTATAGTATTGGATTTATTTGCTGGAAGTGGAGCAATCGGAATAGAATTCTTGAGTAGGGGATGCAAAAAAGCATATATGTGTGACAAATCACGTGATGCTATAAAATTTGTTATTAATAATGTAAAAAAAACAAATTTAGAAGAAAATGCTATTATTATTAATAAGGACTATAAGCAGTGTTTAAATGACGTAAAAAAAGATGAAGTAAAATTTGATATTATATTTTTAGATCCACCATATGATTTAGATATTTCAAAAGAAGCAGTAAAAATAATATTAGAATATAAGCTATTAAATGAAAATGGAATAATAATAATAGAAACAGATGAAAAAGAAAGAGAATTAAGAAATTTAAAAACAATGAATGTTGAAATTTATGATAGCAGAAAATATGGGAGAGCTAATCTTATATTTTTAGCCGAAAGGGGTTAATACAATGGAAATATTTACTTTACTAGAAAATATAGAGGACATATTAGAAAAAGCAAAAGGTGTACCTTTTTCAAATAAAGTATTGGTTGATAAAGAGGAAATATTAGAAATAATAAGTGAATTAAGATTAAAATTGCCAGAGGAATTGAAACAGGCCAAATGGATAAAAGAAGAAAGGCAACGTATTTTAGTTGAAGCACAAAAAGAAGCAGATGACATAGTTAAAGAGGCTGAAAATAGAATAATATCAATGATTGATGAACATGAGATAACTAAAAAGGCATATGAAAAAAAGGCAGAGATTATTGAAACTGCAAACGAAATGTCAAGGGAAATATCAAAAGGAACGAAAGATTATGCAGATAATGTATTAAATGGCATTGAAGTAGCTTTACAAGAAGCTTTAAAAATAATACAAAATAATCGTAATGAACTTAAATAATATAGCAAATCAGTAATCGGAGTTTTTTTATAATAATTTTGTCCGGTTACTTTTTTTGATGGGAGGAGCCAGATGGCAAAGAAGAAGAAAAACAATAAGAAACAGATTAAATTAAATACTGATATAAAAGAGGTTTTATTAATATTACTTGGAATAATACTAGCAATTCTGATTTTTGGAAATTCTGGTTATGTAGGAAGTTTTTTAAATGAAGTATTAGGGGGATTGCTTGGAATCTTTAAATATTTAATTCCAATTATACCATTTATTTCATCAATTTATATGATAAGCAATAAAAAAAAGGAAATATTAACAAAAGTAATTACTACATCAATAGTTATATTATGTTGCTTGGCAACTATGACGATATATCAAATGTTAAATAATGCATTAGAATATAACATTACCTTTTCAGAGGCAATTGATAGAGCTTACTATTTAGGCAAGGTGAACAGAGGCGGAGGAGTTATCGGATTATTGATTGCATATCCATTAGTGAAATTATTTGAACCTGTGGCTGCATTAATAATTGTTGTTGGAATAGCAATTATAATTGCTATATTTGTATTTGGTCTAAAGCCAAGTGAACATATGTCAAATTTTGTTAACAGGGTTGAAGAAGGAAGAAATATAAGAAATATCGAAAAAAATGAAAGAAAATTAAGTAAAGTAGAAGAGGGCAAAAGTAATGTATTACCAAAAAAACATTCTGTAATTCAAGATGATTTGGGTGATATTGCATATTCAAGACCCGAAACTGCTAAAGAAAGAAAACAAAGAGAAAAAGAAGAGCGTAGAAGACAAGCTTTACATGTTGATGAACAATTAACAATTAATATGATGAACCAGGAAGAAAACAATAAAAATTCTGATTATATAGAAAGCAATTTATTTAAACAAGAAGAAGAAAAGAAGGAAGATAAGAAGAAAGAAGTTTTACAGTTAGAGCATGCTTTAGTTGTAGAAGATGAACACTATGAATATCCTCCTGTAGAGATATTAAGTAAAGGAAAAAAAGCAACAAGGGGAAGTGCTAAATTATTAGCCGATACAGCTGCAAAATTACAAAAAACTTTATATAGTTTTGGAGTATCTGCAAAAGTTGAAAATGTATCTGTTGGACCAACAATAACACGATATGAATTAAAGCCGGCAGAGGGCACAAGAGTTAGTAAAATTGCTAATTTGGCAGATGATATTGCATTGAATTTAGCGGCAGAGACAATAAGAATTGAGGCTCCAATACCAGGAAAGCAAGCTGTGGGTATTGAAGTTCCAAATAAGGAAAAAGAAGCTGTACATTTAAGAGAAGTTATAGAAAGCGATGAGTTTAAAGATAATAAATCAAAGCTTAGTGTAGCACTTGGAAAGGATGTTGCTGGTAAAACCATTGTTGCAGATATCGGAAAAATGCCGCATGTTCTTATTGCAGGCTCAACTGGATCTGGTAAAAGTGTTTGCATAAACACAATAATAACAAGTATAATATATAATGCCAAACCAAGTGAAGTAAAATTAGTTATGGTAGATCCTAAAGTTGTTGAACTATCTGTATATAATGGAATTCCACATTTGCTTATTCCTGTTGTTACCGATCCTAAGAAAGCTGCTGGTGCATTAGCATGGGCTGTACAAGAAATGGATGATAGATATAATAAATTTGCACAAAAAGGTGTTAGAGATTTAAAGGGCTATAATAAGGCTATTGAAAACGAAAATGAAAATGCAAAATTACCACAAATTGTTATAATAATTGACGAGCTTGCAGATTTAATGATGGTTGCAGCAAAAGAGGTTGAAGAGGCAATATGTAGATTAGCACAAAAAGCAAGAGCTGCTGGTATGCATTTGGTAATTGCGACTCAAAGACCATCTGTAGATGTTATCACAGGTTTAATTAAAGCAAATGTACCATCAAGAATCGCTTTTGCGGTATCATCGCAAGTTGATTCAAGAACAATTTTAGATTCAACTGGTGCAGAAAAATTATTAGGAAAAGGTGATATGTTATTTTATCCAGTTGGTGCTTCTAAACCAATAAGAATTCAAGGCGCTTTTGTATCAGATGATGAAGTTGAAAAAATAGTAGATTTTATAAAAATGAATGCTGGTGAAGTAAATTATAGTGAAGATATTATTGAAAGTATTGAAAAAGGAAATAAATCTGATAAAGAGCTATTAGAAAGTGAAGCTTGTGAGGATGATACTGATCCATTTTTACAAGATGCGATAGAAACTGTAGTGGAGACAGGTCAAGCATCAACATCTTTTATTCAAAGAAAGTTTAAGGTGGGATATGCAAGAGCAGGTAGAATTATAGATCAAATGGAAGAAAGAGGCATTATTTCTGGATATCAGGGAAGTAAGCCAAGAGAGGTTCTAATGAGTAAAGAAAAATGGGAAGAGCTAAAAATGCAGAATAGTGAAAATAAATAAAGGGGAGAATTAATTTGAAAGGTAAAGAAACTTTATTTTCGAAAAATAATTATGATATTCAATTAGAAGAAGTACTTGACAAAAAAAAATTTGATGATGAAGCTAAAAGCTTAATATTGAATATATTATACAAAATAGAAGAATCATACAAGGATTATTCTAAAGTTAAAGTAAATGTAAAATTGAAAAGTGAAATAATAGAAGAAATAATAGATATATTAGAAAATAAATGCGAAAAAATAGAAATATTAAACCCTGAAAAAAGCAATAAAAAATTTATGGTAAATAGAAAAGCTAAAGAAATTAAAGTTATTCCTAATGAAGTTTGCTTATTGGAAGCTATATACTATATAAAAACGCCTAAATTAAAACAAAGTATGGGAATATTCGATAAAACAATTTTAAAAGCACTCAATAAAGGATTTTCAATTAATAATGCTGAGATTATAAGGGATTTTAACGGGTGGTCTTGGAATAATGTAATTGATAATAATAATGATAAACATTATAATTTGATATATCAGGATTTATTATTATTGTTAGGAATTGAAAAGTTAAATAAAATATTATTTGCAAAAAATATTGAA
>ERZ827440.2521-NODE-2521-length-15951-cov-4.294980_pt1 | contig 15951 bp, 16 predicted proteins | sample MGYA00519774_ERZ827440 | MGnify/ENA primary metagenome ERZ827440 (study PRJEB31778, sample SAMEA3449302) | human gut metagenome | biome: human gut; feature: human-associated habitat; material: faeces | place: United Kingdom | collected 2010/2012 ... | reverse complement strand
AAGTGCTCACGGCGTTTTTGTTCCTGCTGCCGCTGCTGGTGGGCATCTGTTATGAGATTTTGAAGTGGGCAGGGCGTTCCAACTCGCTGCTGGCACGGGCTGTTTCGGTGCCGGGGCTTTGGCTGCAGCACCTGACGACCTTTGAGCCGGAAGATGACATGATTGAAGTGGCCATCGCCGCCGTTACCCCCGTACTGCCCAAAAAGCCGGAGGACGGCCAATGGTAACGTCGCTTGCCCCACAGCAGCTGGCGGGCATTCTGCCGCGCCAGGCTGTGCGCATGGTGCAGGATGCTCTGCAGGCCGCAGGCTGCCCCGATGCTGATTACGACGCCCGCGAACTGCTGCGCATTGCCGCTGGAAAAGATCCGCGCTTGCTGTTTGACCCGCTTACCCGGCCGCAGGCTGAGTGTCTGGCGGAACTGGCGGCTCAGCGCATGCAGCGGGTGCCGCTGCAATACCTGGCAGGGGAGTGGGACTTTCTGGGCTTGACCTTCAAAGTCGGCCCCGGTGTGCTCTGCCCCCGCGCAGACAGCGAGGTGGTGTGCGAAACTGCCATTGAGCTGTTGCAGCAGATGGGAAAACCTGAGCCCCGGGTGCTGGACCTGTGCGCCGGAACTGGCTGCCTGGGCATTGGCATCCGCCATTTTGTGCCAAGTGCCAGCGTGACCTGCGTGGAAAAAAGCCCGCAGGCGCTGCAATACCTGCAAGCCAACGTACATGGCACCGGTGTGCAGGCAAAGGCAGCGGATGTGCTGCAATACTGGCGAGAGCTTATGCCCCAAAGCGTGCAGCTGATCATCTCCAACCCGCCGTACCTGACCGGGGCAGAGATGCAGGCCCTGATGCCGGAGACCGCCCACGAGCCAGCTATGGCGCTGGACGGCGGAACGGATGGGTTGGATTTTTACCGCGCCATTGCCGCCCACTACCGTGATATTGTCTGCCCCGGTGGGTGGCTGGTGTTTGAGATTGGCTGTGCCCAGCGAGCGGATGTGATGGAGATATGCCGCCAAAACGGCTGGCAGCAAGTGCAGGCAAGGAAGGATTACGGCGGCAACGACCGTGTGGTGTACGCCCAACGGGTGAAATAAATCTGATTTTCAACGTTTTGCAGCTGAAATGTGGAAAATGCGAAGAAAATTTTGAAAAGATGACAACAAATGGTTGTAATTCGTGCCGCGATTGGTTATAATAATACCTGATAAACGCAGGACGACCATTTGGATAGCGGCGCACCTGCCGTACAAAATAAAAACAGCACCGCAGTTGCCTGTGGTGCGTATGGGATACAACGCACGATCGTTCAGATAAGGAGATATAAACTTATGGCAGCAAAAAAGGAAAGTTCATCCAAGCAGCTCCCCACCGGCCCGGCAGGGGATAAAAAGGCAGCGCTGGAGACGGCACTGGCCCAGATCGAAAAGCAGTTTGGCAAAGGCGCCGTGATGAAGCTTGGGACCAACGTTGCCATGCAGGTGGATGCCATTTCCACCGGCAGCCTGGGGCTGGACCTGGCGCTGGGCATCGGCGGCCTGCCCCGGGGCCGCATCGTGGAGATCTACGGACCGGAGTCCTCCGGTAAGACCACCCTGGCCCTCCACATCGTGGCCGAGGCCCAGAAGCGGGGCGGCGAGGTGGCCTTCATCGACGCCGAGCACGCCCTGGACCCCTATTATGCCCGGGCCCTGGGGGTGGACATTGACTCCATGCTGATCTCCCAGCCCGACACCGGCGAGCAGGGCCTGGAGATCTGCGAGGCCCTGGTGCGCTCCGGCGCCATCGACGTGGTGGTGGTGGACTCCGTGGCCGCCCTTACCCCCCGGGCCGAGATCGAGGGCGACATGGGCGACTCCCATGTGGGCCTGCTGGCCCGCCTCATGAGCCAGGCCCTGCGCAAGCTGGCCGGCTCCATCTCCAAGACCAATTGCGTGGTCATCTTCATCAACCAGCTTCGCGAGAAGGTGGGCGTGATGTACGGCAACCCGGAGGTCACCACCGGCGGCCGGGCGCTGAAGTTCTATGCCTCCGTCCGCATCGACGTGCGGCGCATCGAGTCGCTGAAAAGCGGCTCGGAGATCATTGGCAACCGCACCCGGGCCAAGGTGGTCAAGAACAAGGTCTCTCCTCCCTTCAAGGAGGCGGAGTTCGATATCATGTACGGCGAGGGTATCTCTAAGATCGGCGAAATCCTGGATCTGGGCGCCAAGCTGGATCTGGTGCAGAAATCCGGCTCCTGGTTCGCCATGGGGGAGACCCGCCTGGGCCAGGGCCGTGATGCGGCCAAGCAGTACCTGAAGGACAATCCGGAGGTGTGCGACAAGCTGGAGGCCGACATCCGCCGCAACGCCTACAAGCTCATGAGCAGCCAGGCCCGGGCCGCCGCCCGCGCCGCCGGCCGCGCGGTGGATATCTCCGCCGAGGACTTCGAGGATGCGGATTCGTAAGCTGGCCCCCTCCGGCCGGGTGGAGGGCCGCTGGCTCTGCCACCTGGAGGACGGAACCATCCTCCGCCTGGGGGAGAGTGAGGTGGTGGCCTTCGGCCTGGGCACCGGAAAGGAGCTGAGCGGGGCGGAGCTGTCCGCCTTGACTGAGGCCGCCCGCGCCGCCCAGGTGCGGGAGAAGGCGGTGGAGCTGCTGTCCGCCCGCCCCCTCTCCCGGAAGGAGCTGGTGGAAAAGCTCACCGCCCGCCCCCGGAACCGGGAGAAGGAGCCCCTCTGCGGCCGGGAGGCCGCCGAGGCGGCGGCCGACTGGCTGGAGGGGCTGGGCTATCTGGACGACGGGCAGTATGCCCGCGCGGTGGCGGAGCACTGTGCTGCCAAGGGCTACGGTCCCGGCCGCATCCGGGAGGAGCTCTACCGCCGGGGGGTGCCGCGGGACTGCTGGGACGGCGCTCTGGAGGGGCTGTCCGGCCCGGAGGAGGCCATCGACGCCTTTTTGCAGAAGAAGCTGCGGGGGGCGGAGCTCTCCGACCCCAAGGTGCGCCGGCGGGCAGCCGACGCTCTGGCCCGCCGGGGCTACCGCTGGGAGGACATCAGTGCCGGCCTGCGCCGCTATGGTGCGGAGCCGGAGGAATGGTAGGAAGAACGCGGCGGACCGCCGCATGTGAGAAAGGAGCACAGACCATGGACACGATGGAAGCCCTGCTGACCCGCCGCAGCATCCGGAAGTACAGGCCGGAGCCGGTCTCCATAGAGGATTTGAAGGAGATTTTGGCCGCCGGGGCCACCGCCCCCTCCGCCGTCAATATGCAGCACTGGTATTTTGTGGCCGTACAGGACCCCGCCGCGCTGGAGGAGGTCAAGGCCATCATGGGCGGCGTGGTGGAGAAATTCCAGCCTGTGCTGGAGGAGCGCTTTTCCCGCCACCCGGAGCAGATCGGCATCACCAACCGCTTCCTGTCCACCCTGGGCGGGGCGCCGGTGTGCCTGCTGGTTTTCATGCTCAAGCCGGACTATCCCGATCGGGACGGAGCCATGCAGAGCGTGTCCGCCGCCATCGAGAACGTGCTGCTGGCGGCCTGGGCCAAGGGCATCGGCTCCTGCTGGCTGTCCGCGCCCCAGCGTATGGGCTTCGGCCCTGCGTTCCAGCGCCGCTTCGCCCCCGACAAGGGGGAGTTCGTGGCAGCGGTCACCCTGGGCTACCCCGACCAGCAGCCCAAAATGCCGCCCCGGCGGGACGGCCGCTATCTGATCGTATAAGGAGAAGTTTTCATTGAAGGTTGCATTTGTATCCCTGGGCTGCGCCAAGAATCTGGTGAACACCGAGCAGATGATGGCACTGGTCCGAAGCGCCGGGCATGAGATCACCGCCCAGCCCGAGGGGGCGGACGCGGCGGTGCTCAACACCTGCGGCTTTATCGACTCTGCCAAGAGCGAGGCCATTCAGAATATCCTGGAGCTGGCCGAGCTGAAAAAGGAGGGGAAGCTGGGCAAGCTGCTGGTCACCGGCTGCCTGTCCCAGCGCTATCAGGACGAGCTGATGGAGGAGCTGCCCGAGGTGGACGGCGTCATGGGCACCGGCAGCTACACCGAGATCGTCCCCGCCCTGGAGGAGCTGATGGCCGGGGGCACGCCCCACCGCTTCGGGGATATCGACCACACGGAGGAGGACGGGGCGCGCATCCCCGCCACCCCCTCCTACACCGCCTACCTGAAGATCGCCGAGGGCTGCGACCATCGGTGCGCCTTCTGTATCATTCCCAAGCTGCGGGGCCGCTACCGCAGCCGTACCATGGAGTCCCTGCTGGCGGAGGCCAAGACCCTGGCCGACGCCGGGGTGAAGGAGCTCATCGTCATCGCCCAGGACATCACCCGCTACGGCATTGATCTCTACCACAAGCGGATGCTGGGGGAGCTGCTCACCGAGCTGTGCAAGCTGCCCTTTCACTGGATTCGCCTGCACTACCTGTACCCCGACGATCTGGACGACGCCCTCATCGACGTCATCGCCCGTGAACCTAAGGTGCTCAACTACATCGACATCCCCCTCCAGCACATCAACGACGGCATTCTGAAGCGCATGTGCCGCCGCTCCACCAAGGCGGAGATCCTCGCCCTGCTGGCCAAGCTGCGGGACCGCCTGCCTGGTCTGGTGCTGCGCACCTCCCTGATCTGCGGCCTGCCCGGCGAGGGGAAGGCGGAGTTTGAGGAGCTGTGCGAGTTTCTGCGGGAGGCCCGTATCGAGCGGGCGGGCATCTTCCAGTTCTCACCGGAGGAGGGCACCCCCGCCGCCGAGATGGGGGATCAGGTGGACGCCGCCACCGCCGAGCGCCGGGTGGAGCTGGTGGTGGAGCTTCAGTCCCGGGTGATGGACGCCTTCAACGGGGAGCGCCTGGGCGAGTGCCTGGAGGTGCTGTGCGAGGGCTTTGATGCCGAGATGGGCTGCTATGTGGGCCGCACCTATGCCGACTCCCCCGACGTGGACGGCAAGGTGTACTTCACCGCCGGCGGCCTGGTGCCCGCCGGGGCGTTCGTCTGGGTGCGCATCACCGGCACCAGCGACGGGGATCTCACCGGCGAGATAGAGGAGTGAAGCAATGAATACCGCCAATAAGCTGACCATGCTCCGGGTGGCGCTGATCCCGGTGTTCCTGATTCTGCTCTATCTCCGCTTCCCCTTCCACATGTATTTCGCCCTCACGGTCTTTATTCTGGCCAGCGTAACCGATTTTGTGGACGGCTACATCGCCCGCCACTACAACCAGGTCACCGACTTTGGCAAGTTTATGGACCCTCTGGCCGACAAGGTGCTGGTCATGGCCGCCCTGCTCTGGTTCGTAGAGGCGGGCCGCTTGCCCGCCTGGGTGCTTCTGGTGGTCATCGTGCGGGAGTTCGCCGTCACTGCCCTGCGGCTCATCGCCGTGGAGCGGGGGCGGGTAATCGCCGCCGCCTGGTCGGGCAAGGTCAAGACGGCCTCCACCATGGTGTGCATCTGCCTGATGCTGCTCATTGCCCGGCCTGCGCTGGATCTGGTGTGCGCGGCGGTGATCCTGGTCACCACTGTCTACTCGGGCGCGGAGTATTTTGTGAAGAACAAAGATGTGGTGGACTGGAGTAACCTGTAATGCTGGATTTTACGAAAGAGCTTTGCCCCGACCGGCCGCTGATCCACCCAACCTCCCAGACGAAAAACTGCCGGTTCGGCCGCTATGTGGAGATCGGCGACCACTGTGTGCTGGAGGAGACCGAGGTGGGGGACTACACCTACTGCTTCGGCTCCAACGACATCATCTATACCGCCCTGGGCAAGTTCAACTCCATTGCCACCGGCGTGCGCATCAACCCGGTGCAGCACCCGGCCAAGCTCCGGGCGGCGGCCCACCACTTTACCTACCGCTGCTCCCACTACGGGCTGGGGCCGGATGACGCGGCTTTGATCGACTGGCGGAGGCAGAACCACCGGGTGGTCACCGGAAACGACGTGTGGCTGGGCCACAACGCGGTGCTCATGGGCGGCGTCACCCTGGGCGACGGCGCGGTGGTGGGCGCGGGGGCCGTGGTGACCCATGACGTGGCGCCCTACGAGATCGTGGGCGGAGTACCCGCCCGGCACATCGGCTGGCGCTACCCGCCCGAGCTGATTGCCGCCATGGAGCGCATCCGCTGGTGGGACTGGAGCCACGACATGCTGAGGGAGCGCCTGCGGGACTTTGACGACGCGGCGGCCTTCTGCCGGAAGTTTGACCCGCAATAGAAAACGAGGGCCCGTTGCTTTCATCCAGAAAGCAACGGGCCCTTGCATTAAAAGACCTGCTGGAATAGATTGAACAGGAACGTTAGCAGGGGAATGGCGTTGATACCTAGCACAATAGCTAAAACGGTCATCCAAAAGCTCAACGGCTCCCTCTGTGTTCGGACAGGCGGAATGTAGATGGGTGAGGAGACCTCCTCGCCTACCACAATTTTAGAGGAGATACCGTACCCGGCCAGTACTTGCACCAACCGCTGGGCCTCACGCGGCTTCAGGTGAGTGACCAGCACCGCCGGGGCCCGTTCCAGCAGGGCTTGCGCATCCTTCTGAGAGAGGCCCAGCTCCTTGGAGAGACAGTGCAGAGCGGCCGGGATATCCGCGTGTGGGCCCAGACCGGTGAACACGAGCGAGTACTGCCTAGGGGCCCGCTTGGGGGGAGGGAAACTCTGGAGTGGATAACCGCAGTGAATGCAGGCCAGGGCTTGGTCAGATACCTCTTTTCCGCACTCAGGACAGGAGATCAAGGCCATAAGATACCTCCTCTTGTGTAAAAGCTGGGGGATTCCGGTTCCATAATAACAGGTTAATCTATGGTTTGCAACCGTACTCCGCCTTGACACATTTCCCGGAACATAGTAGTATACTAGAACAGTTGAATTGCGTGAGGAACGGAAATGGTACCCAGCGAGTAACCCGCCAAAGAGAGAGCGTTACCGGCTGAGAGCGCGCCCAGGGGGTAACTGGGGAATGTGTGTCCGGGAGCGCGGGGGATATGGATGCCCCACGGCTGGCCCCGTTACCGACCTTTGAGTGAGAAATGAGAGTGGAACCGCGATTTGTATCGCCTCTTATGCCGTCCGGCATGGGAGGCGTTTCTGTTTTTCAGGAGGTGTTTGGACTGACGCGGCTGTGCCATCCCTGAGACTGATCACGGCACCCTGGCGGTCTACCGCCCGGAGGAGTGGCTGGAGCGGGTGCAACCCTTTTTGGAGGAGACCCCGGTCAGCCGAACAGACTGGTGAACAGCAGACTCAGCAGAGACCAGATGACCAGGGCGGTGAGTGTGGCGAATACGACGGAAGTGAAGGTCAGGGCATCGCCCGGCACCGGAGAGGGGAGCTGGGGCGGCTCCGGCACCGCCCCATCCACCAACTGGACGGGAGCGCCCGCCCGACGGAATACCTCCAGCAGTGCAAGGGCCTCCTCCTCGGTGAGGCCCTCCCGCAGGGGAACCGGCTCCCGGCGCGCTTGCTCCAGCAGACGTATGCCCTGCTCCCTGGAGAGGCCCAGCTCCTTCATGAGGGCGCGGAGCGTTCTGCTGCGGGCATCCGGATAGGCGGGGCGGGCGGTGAGGCGGACGGTAAAGCGGTTGGGCCCTGTGATGGGGCGGAAGTCCGCATACGGTGCGGCGGAGGAGAGGGGATAGCCGCAGTGAATGCAGGCCGGAGCCCGGTCGGATACCTCTTTTCCGCACTCAGGACAGGAGATCAGGGCCATAAGATGCCTCCTTTTGTGTGAAAGCGTGTGGTTTCAGCCCCATACTAACAGAAATCCCCCTGAATTGCAACCGCAAAGCGCCTTGACACATTTCCCGGAACGTGGTAGTATACTAGAACAGTTGAATCGCGTGAGGAACGGAAATAGTACCCAGCGAGTACCCGCCAGAGAGGGAGCGTCACCGGCTGAGAGCGCGCCCAGGGGGTAACTGGGGAATGTGCGTCCGGGAGCGCGGGGGATATGGATGCCCCCCGGCTGGCCCCGTTACCGGCCTTTGAGTGAGAAATGAGAGTGGAACCGCGATTTGTATCGCCTCTTATGCCGTCCGGCATGGGAGGCGTTTCTGTTTTTCAGGAGGTGTTTGGACTGACGCGGCTAGGCGAGACCCTGCGGGCCTATCAGGCCCGCGACCCGGCGGCCCGGAGCCGGCTGGAGATTTTTCTGCTCTACCCGGGCGTGCACGCGCTCATCTACCACCGGATTGCCCACTTTCTCTACCGGCACCGGCTCTTCTTCCTGGCCCGGCTGGTGAGCCAGTGGAGCCGCTGCTGGACGGGAATTGAGATCCACCCCGGCGCGCAGATCGGCCGGCGGCTGGTTATCGACCACGGCATGGGCATCGTCATCGGCGAGACGGCCGAGATCGGCGACGACTGCCTGCTCTACCACGGGGTCACCCTGGGGGGCACCGGCAAGGACCACGGCAAGCGCCACCCCACCCTGGGGAACAATGTGATGGTGTCCGCCGGAGCCAAAGTGCTGGGCCCCTTCAAAGTAGGGGACAATTCCCGCATCGCGGCCAACGCGGTGGTGCTCAGCGAAATACCGCCGGAGGCCACCGCCGTGGGCGTCCCCGCCCGGGTGGTGCGCATCGCCGGGGAGAAGGTGGACTTCGCCGGGCAGGTGGACCAGATCCACGTGACCGACCCGGTGCAGAAGGAGCTTCAGGCGTTGAATTCCCGGCTGGAATGGCTGGAACAACTGATGGATGAACAGGCAAGGAGTAAGAATCTATGAAAATCTACAATTCCGCAACCCACACCAAGGAGGAGTTTGTCCCCCACGAGCCGGGCAAGGTGTCCATGTACACCTGCGGCCCCACAGTGTACCATTTTGCTCACATCGGCAATCTGCGCAGCTATATCATGGAGGACGTGCTGGAGAAGCTGCTCCGCTATGCGGGCTATGATGTCACCCGCGTCATGAACATCACCGACGTGGGACACCTGGCCTCCGACGCCGACACCGGCGAGGACAAGATGCTCAAGGGGGCCCAGCGGGAGCACAAGACCGTGATGGAGATCGCCCAATTTTATACCGATGCCTTCTTTGCCGACTGCAAGAAGCTGAACATCAAGTACCCCGACGTGGTGCAGCCCGCTACCGGCATGATCGGTGACTATATCAAGGTCATCTCCTCCCTCATTGACAGGGGCTACGCCTACTTCGCCGGCGGCAACGTCTACTTCGACACCTCCAAGCTGGAGAAGTATTATGTGTTCAACGACCACGACGAGGAGGACCTGGCCGTTGGTGTCCGTGAGGGCGTGGAGGAGGACGCCAACAAGCGCAACAAGAACGACTTTGTGCTGTGGTTCACCAAGTCCAAGTTCGAGGATCAGGCCCTCAAGTGGGACTCCCCCTGGGGGGTGGGATACCCCGGCTGGCACATCGAGTGCTCCTGTATCTCCATGAAGTATCTGGGGGAGCACCTGGACATCCACTGCGGCGGCATCGACAACGCTTTCCCCCACCATACCAACGAGATCGCCCAGTCGGAGGCGTACCTGGGCCACCCCTGGTGCAAATACTGGGTGCATATCCACCACCTGAACACCAACTCTGGCAAGATGAGCAAGTCCAAGGGGGAGTTCCTCACCGTCTCCCTGCTGGAGGAGAAGGGGTATGATCCGCTGGTGTACCGCTTCTTCTGCCTCCAGTCCCACTACCGCAAGGGGCTGGTGTTCTCCTGGGAGAACCTGGACAACGCCAAGGCCGCCTATGACAAGCTGGTGGCCCGTGTAGCCGCCCTGAGCGGTGAGGGAACTGTGGACGAGGGGGCCGTGGAGCGGTTCAAGAACGACTTCCTTGAGGCGGTGGGCAACGATCTCAACACCTCTCTGGGGGTCACCGCCCTGTACGATGTGCTCAAGGCCGGCGTGAACGACGCCACCAAGCGGGCGACGCTGGACAGCTTCGACCAGGTCCTGGGCCTGGAGCTGCTGTCCCACGCCGACGCCCTCAAGGCCCAGCAGGCCGCCCCCGTGGAGGGCGCGGAGGAGATCGAGGCCCTGATCGCCAAGCGCCTGGAGGCCAAGCGCGCCAAGAACTGGGCCGAGGCCGACGCCATCCGCGACCAGCTCCGCGCCATGGGTGTGGAGATCAAGGACGGCAAGGACGGCACCACCTGGACGCGGATCTAAGCCATCAAAGGGAGGAGACCGGAAAACGGTCTCCTCTTTGCTTCGCTTCGTGTTTACACATGCGCCGAAGGGACTTCCCTTGCCAAACAGGCGGAATATCGGTAAAATAGAACCACTATAGCGGATTCAAGCGCGGAAAAAGGGGGGAGAAGGACGGAGAGGCAGACACAGAACGACTTTTCCAGGGGGAGCATGGCGCGGAACATCCTTCAGATGGCGCTCCCCATGACGGTGGCGCAGCTCATCAACATCCTTTATAATATTGTAGACCGCATGTACCTGGGCCGGTTGCCGGGGCACCTGTCCCTGACCGGGCTGGGGCTGTGCCTGCCCATCATTTCCATCCTCATGGGCTTTGCCAACCTGTGCGGCATGGGGGGCGCGCCCCTGTGCTCCATTCACCGGGGCAAGGGAGAGAACGAGGAGGCCGAGCGGATTTTAGGCAACTCCTTTACCCTCCTGCTCCTGTTTGGCGGGGGACTGACGGTGTTCTGCCTGGCCTTCCGGAGGCCCATCCTCTATCTCTTTGGGGCCAGCGACCTGACCTTCCCCTACGCCAACGACTACCTGACCATCTATCTGCTGGGCACCCTCTTTGTGATGATCGGCCTGGGCATGAACCCCTTTATCAACGCCCAAGGCTTCAGCCGCATGGGGATGATGACGGTGGCCCTGGGGGCGGCGGTGAACATCGTGCTGGATCCCATCTTCATCTTTGCCCTGGATATGGGGGTGCGGGGGGCGGCCCTGGCCACGGTGCTCGCCCAGGGCTGTTCCGCCCTGTGGGTGCTGAAGTTCCTCACTGGACGGCGGGCGCTCCTCCGGCTGCGGTGGAACACCCTGCGGCTCCAGGCGGCGCGAGTACGTCGGATCCTCGCCCTGGGCACCTCCGGCTTTGTCATGTCCATGACCAACAGCCTGGTGCAGGTGCTGTGCAACGCCTCCCTTCAGCACTACGGAGGCGACCTTTACGTGGGGGTGATGACCGTCATCAACTCCATCCGGGAGGTGGTGTCCATGCCGGTGCAGGGCATCACCAACGGCTGCCAGCCGGTGCTGGGCTACAACTACGGCGCGGGGGAGTACGAGCGGGTGCGCCGGGGGATCCGGTTCACCACGGTGCTTACGGTGGGCTACTCCGTGGCGGCGTGGGCGCTGGTTATGGCCGTGCCCGAGCTGCTCATCCGTATCTTTAACGACGAGCCGGAGCTGATCGCTGCGGGCATTCCGGCCTTCCGGCTCTATTTCGCCGCCTTCTTCTGTATGTCCTTCCAGTTCATCGGGCAGTCGGTGTTCGTGGGACTGGGGCGCTCCAGGAGCGCGGTGTTTTTCTCCCTGCTGCGCAAGGCCTTCATTGTGGCCCCGCTGACGCTCCTGCTGCCGGGGCTGGGCATGGGGGTGGACGGGGTTTTCGCGGCGGAGCCGGTCTCCAACGTGCTCGGCGGGCTGGCCTGCCTGCTCACCATGTATATCACGGTCTACCGGCGTCTGGGCCGGTAAGACCGGGGGCGGATTTCCCCAGAGGGAAATTCCACCCTCTTTTTTTGCCCGGCCTGAGATATTTTCCGCCGCCCGCGGGTATTCTCAGTGAAAGGCCTTTCAAGAGACGACCGCAAGGAAGGGAGTACCCATGACAGAAGAGACATTCGAGCGGGTGGCCCGCACCTACGGGGACATGCTCTACCGGGTTGCTTACCACGCTCTGAAGAACCGGGCGGACGCGGAGGACGTGACCCAGACCGTCCTGCTCAAGCTCTACCAGCAGGGAGACCGCTTTGAGAGCGAGGAGCACCGGAAGCACTGGCTGCTGCGGGTGGCGGTGAACGAGAGCCGGCGCCTGCTGCGCTCCTTCTGGCGGAGCCGCGCCGTGCCGCTGGATGAGCAGTGGGACGCGCCGGTGTCCGATGACCCCGCCAAACGCGAGCTGTTCCAGGCCGTCATGGGCCTGGAGACCAAGTACCGCCTGACCATCTATCTGTATTACTACGAGGGCTGCTCCGTCAAGGAGGTCGCCGCGGCCCTTCATGCCAATCCGTCCACGGTGCAGACCTGGCTCCAGCGGGCCAGGGAGCGGCTGCGGAGGGAGCTGTCCGAAGAAGAGGAGGGAAAGGGCTATGTTTGAACCCAATCAATACCGTGAACTCTGCTCGGAGCTGCATGTATCCGAGGAAAAATTAGAGGAGGTTATCCAAATGACTGAGCAGGAAAAGAAGCGCAAGTTCCACCGTCCCATGCGTCTGGGCTTGGTGGCCGCCGCCGTGGCCGCCATGCTGGTGGTAACGGTGAGCGCCGCCAATTCCGAGGCGATTATGACCTATCTCACAAGTCTCCGCGACGCTGCGGTCGCCGGGGAGGCCTGGGCGGATTCCCCGGTGAATACGGAGGAGGGGACGGGAGGACTGTGCCTCCCGGAGGCGTCCCTGGAGGAGCGGGACGGCCGCACCATTCTGATTGTGGACGGAGTGGAGACCGATGTAACCCAGGCGCTGACCGACCAGGGGGAATACCTGTATGAGTGCGGCGAGGGGGAGGAACAGGCACAGGTACGGGTCTATTTGGACGAGCAGGGCGCGCCCCGGCTGATGACCAGCTTTTTCACAGCCGGAGAGGACGGCGGAACGGGGGCGGTTGTGGTTGTCCCGGCGGACGGGGAGGAGTAAGGAAACGCCCCCATAGAGCTGGATTGGCTCCTTGGTGCTCTCCGGATTGTTGACTCAAATAATCTTAAATGTCATACTGCTCCACGGAAAAAACCAGGCGGCCCAAGGAATTGGGCCGCCTGGTGCTATTCGTATTTTTGACTAATTTATTGTAGTATGGTATAATATTATCTCATTGAATTGCTCCGGGCGTGCCCGGGGACAGGAGGCTACCGCATGAAACTCATGGTCATTGACGGCAATTCCCTCATCAACCGGGCCTTTTACGGTATACGGATGCTTACCACCAAGGACGGGCAGCCCACCAACGCCGTCTATGGCTTTGTCAACATCCTGCTCAAGCTGCTGGACGAGGAGAAGCCCGACGCCCTGTGCGTCACATTCGACCGGAAGGCCCCCACCTTCCGCCACCTGGCCTACGAGGGCTACAAGGCGCAGCGGAAGGGGATGCCCGACGAGCTGGCCGCCCAGCTTCCCGTGCTCAAGGACGTGCTGGCCGCCATGAATATCCCCCGCTACGAGCTGGACGGCTGGGAGGCCGACGATCTGATCGGCACCATCGCCGCCAGGGATACCGCCGCCGGGTGGGAAACCGTGATCGTCACCGGCGACAAGGACTCACTCCAGCTGGTCACGGACAGCACCCGGGTCAAGCTGGTGTCCACCCGAATGGGGCAGACCACCACGAAGGAGATGACCCCGGAGACCTTCCAAGAGACCTACGGCTTTGCGCCCATCCACATCGTGGACTTGAAGGCGCTGATGGGGGACACCAGCGACAACATTCCAGGCGTCAAGGGCATTGGGGAGAAGACCGCGATGGATCTGATCCAGCGCTACCAGAGCGTGGAGGCCATCTACGCCGACGTGGAGGGCGTGGAGGCCAAGCCCGCGGTCAAGAAAAAGCTGGCCGAGGGGGAAGAACAGGCCAGAATGTCCTATGATCTGGCCACCATCCGCTGCGACGCGCCCATCGACTTTTCCCCCGAGGACGCCCGGCGGCGGGAGCCGGACGGCCCCGCCCTGTACGAGCTGTTTCTGACGCTGGAGTTCAACAAGCTCATCGACAAGATGGGGCTGAGCGGCGGCCCGGCGGCCGGACGGGCGGACAAGCCCGCCGCCGGGGCCGTCCGGCAGGAGCGCGTCACCGACCGGGTTCGCATGGCGGAGCTGGTGGAGCAGTGGCGGAGGGAGCCGTGGGTCGCGGTGCTGGCCCTGCCCTCTCTGGATGTGGTGGCGGTGGCTTGGGACGGCGGAGCCAGGGCTGCCCTGTGCGCGGCGGACCGGCTGGAGGGGTACAATGAGCTGCTGCGGGCCCTGTTCTCCGGGGAGATCCAAAAGGTGTCCCACAATGTCAAGGATCTGATGCACCTGCTGCTGGACGAGGGACTGAGCACCGACGGGTTCTGCTTTGACACCGCCCTGGCCGCCTATCTGCTCTCTCCCACCGACGGCAGCTACGAGCTGGAGAAGCTGGGTATCACCTATTTTAACCAGGAGTTCCCCAAGGCAAAGGAGTACCTGGCCCCCGACGCTTTCGGCCCCCTGGCCGACCCGGCGGGACCGGCGGAGGCCATGTGCGCCCACGCCGCCTTGGCGGCCGCGCTGTATCGTGCCCTCGCCCCCAAGCTGGAGGAGCTGGACATGCACGAGCTCTATTACGGGCTGGAGCTGCCCCTCTGTCCCGTGCTGGCGGAAATGGAACGGGCGGGCATGCTGGTGGACCGGAGGGCGCTGGCCGACTTCGGTATCCTGCTGGACGGGCGTATTCAGGCCGACGAGGCCCTCATCTACGAGCTGGCGGGGGAGGAGTTCAACATCAACTCCACCCAGCAGTTCGGCCGCATCCTGTTTGACAAGCTGGGCCTGCCCCCAGTGAAAAAGACCAAGACGGGCTACTCCACCAACGCCGACGTGCTGGAGAAGCTGCGGGACAAGCACCCCATTGTGGAGGCAGTGTTGGACTACCGGCAGTTGGCCAAGCTGAAATCCACCTATGTGGACGGGCTGACCAAGGTCATCGCCGCCGACGGACGCATCCACACCTCCTTCCAGAACACCGTCACCGCCACCGGGCGGCTGAGCTCCACCGAGCCCAACCTCCAGAACATCCCCGTCCGCACCGAGCTGGGGGCGGAGCTGCGCAAGATGTTTGTGGCCCCCGCGGGGAGGGTGCTGGTGGATGCGGACTACTCCCAGATTGAACTGCGCCTGCTGGCCCACATTGCGGGGGACGAGCACATGATTGCCGCCTTCCGCACCGGAGAGGATATCCACACCGTCACCGCCTCCCAGGTGTTCGGTGTGCCCCCGGAGCAGGTGACCCACGAGATGCGCCGCCGGGCCAAGGCGGTGAACTTCGGCATCGTCTATGGCATCTCCGACTTCTCCCTGTCCCAGGACATCGGGGTGACCCGGGCGGAGGCCAAGGCGTATATGGAGAAGTACTTTGAGAAATATTCTGGCGTCCACGCCTATATGACCCAGGTGGTGGAGCGGGCCAAGGCCGACGGCTATGTGTCCACCCTCATGGGCCGCCGCCGGTGGCTGCCGGAGCTCAAGTCCTCTAACTTCAACCTGCGCTCCTTCGGCGAGCGGGTGGCGCTGAACATGCCCATCCAGGGCACCGCCGCCGATCTCATTAAAAAGGCTATGCTCCGGGTGGACGGCCGCCTGCGCCGGGAGGGGCTGGAGGCCCGGCTGGTGCTCCAGGTCCACGACGAGCTGATCGTAGAGTGCCCCGAGGGGGAGGCGGAGCAGGTGCAGCGCCTGCTGGCCGAGGAGATGGAGCATGTGGCCGAGCTCGCCGTTCCCCTCACCGCCGAGGCCCACGCGGGCAAGAGCTGGGCGGAGGCCAAGGGCTGACGGAGAAAGGAGCATGTATGGATTATCTCGGAATCTGCCTGCTTTCAGCGGCGATCATTGTTCTAGGGATTTTCATGGTGCGCAAGCCGGACTGGTGCTGGAAGCTGAAGCACGCTCTGGACACAGAGGGGGGAGAGCCGTCGAAGTACTATCTGGCGACCGTAAAGGTGCTGGGGACGGCCATGATCATCATCCCGACGGTGGTGATCCTGGTTTCCATCCTCTCCCTGATTTTGGCGGCTGTAGGCTTGGGATAGCATGAAAGTCCAATGGTATGAAGTCAAGTAGGTGATGCAAGAAAATTTTAAGCGAAAC
>ERZ827440.2517-NODE-2517-length-15980-cov-3.293312_pt1 | contig 15980 bp, 14 predicted proteins | sample MGYA00519774_ERZ827440 | MGnify/ENA primary metagenome ERZ827440 (study PRJEB31778, sample SAMEA3449302) | human gut metagenome | biome: human gut; feature: human-associated habitat; material: faeces | place: United Kingdom | collected 2010/2012 ... | reverse complement strand
TGCGCAGACAAAGATGGAGTTAAAACAATTGGAAGAGCTTCTCAGGAACGGTGAAAAAAAGAACGAACCGGGCGGCAGGCTGACGGGAGAAGTGACACCGTTATTCAACAAAGAACAATTCTGCAATATGGTAGAAAAGGCGAAACACCATATCCGCGAGGGAGACATTTTTCAGATCGTACTGTCAAACCGGCTGTCGACACCTTTTGAAGGAAGCCTGTTCAATACCTATCGTGTACTCCGCACGATCAATCCTTCACCGTACATGTTCTATTTTTCGGGAACTGACGTGGAGGTCGCAGGTGCATCCCGGGAGACACTGGTGAAATTGGAAAACGGTGTACTGCATACGTTTCCACTTGCCGGAACAAGACCGAGAGGAAAGACCGCAGAAGAAGAGATAGCACTGGAAAAAGAGCTGCTTGCAGACAAAAAGAATGGCAGACATTTCAGATGGTGCGATTGTCGGTTCAGCTATTATCAAGCTGATTGAAAAATATGGAGCAGATGCACCGAAGTATGTGGCAGAATATGTAAAATCCATGAAGGATGCCATAAGATTATAAAGAGATAGTATAGAAGAACCGGATATGATAGAATAAAGGCAGAAAAAAGTGGGAGACGTCAGATGAGAAAGAATATCCTATTTGGACTTATAATATTATCATTTGTTCTTGCAGGATGTAAGCAGGATGCAAAAGAAGAAAAAGAAGCAATTCAGAAGCAGTTAGAGAGCATTTATCCAGATGAAAAGGTTGTTCTTTCGGAAGAGACAGATGCTTCCCTTCTTGGTGGTTATGTTGTTCGTGTCGGTTATGAAGAGTATGACCACAGTTATGAAGGTAAACTCAGACGGTTAGAAAGAAAATTAACAGGGAGGTGAATCTTGTGGGCGCAATCAGTGCAGAAGATATAATCTCTATTATACAGAGTGAAATCGAAAATTTTGATGTGGACAACACAAGTGAAGAGACAGGTACGGTCATATATGTAGGTGACGGAATCGTTACTGTTTATGGTATTGACCATGCGATGTACGGTGAGGTTGTCGTTTTTGATAATGGAGTAAAAGGAATGGTTCAGGATATCCGTCAGAACGAGATTGGTGTAATCCTTTTCGGACGTGATACTGGAATCAAAGAAGGAACAAAAGTAGTTAGAACAAAGAAAAAAGCAGGTATTCCTGTTGGTAACGAATACATTGGACGAGTAATTAATGCGTTAGGTGAGCCAATTGACGGCGGCGCAGAGATTAAGGCAGATGGTTATCGTCCGATTGAGGAAGAAGCACCTGGTATCATTGAGAGAAAGTCAGTAGATACCCCAATGGAAACGGGTATTCTTTCCATCGACTCCATGTTCCCAATCGGACGTGGACAGCGTGAGTTAATCATTGGTGACCGTCAGACTGGTAAAACTTCTATTGCAACAGATACGATTCTTAACCAGAAAGGAAAAGGAGTTATCTGTATTTACGTTGCAATTGGACAGAAGGCATCCAGCGTTGCCAAGATTGTAAATACCTTAGAGAAATATGACGCAATGGATTATTCTATCGTTTTATCCTCTACAGCAAGTGAACCTGCATCCCTGCAGTATATTGCACCATATTCCGGTACAGCGCTTGCCGAGTACTTCATGTATCAGGGACAGGATGTGCTGATCGTATATGATGATCTCTCCAAGCATGCGGTAGCTTATCGTGCATTGTCCCTTCTGCTGGAACGTTCCCCCGGCCGTGAGGCATATCCCGGAGACGTATTTTATCTGCATTCCAGACTTCTTGAGCGTTCCAGTAAGCTGAGTGATGCATTGGGCGGCGGTTCCATCACGGCACTTCCAATTATTGAAACACAGGCAGGAGATGTATCCGCTTATATCCCGACCAATGTCATTTCTATTACAGACGGACAGATATTTCTGGAGAGCAATCTGTTCTTCTCCGGTATGCGCCCTGCTGTTAACGTGGGACTTTCGGTATCACGAGTAGGTGGTGCAGCACAGACAAAGGCAATGAAAAAGGCAGCAGGAAGTGTCCGTATTGACCTTGCACAGTATCGGGAAATGGAAGTATTTACGCAGTTCGGTTCGGATCTGGATGCGGTTACCATGCAGCAGCTCCAGTATGGAAAAGGATTGATGGAGCTGTTAAAACAGCCTCTGGAGCATCCGATGTCCCTGCATGAACAGGTTATTACCCTGTGCAGTGCCACTAATAAGCTGTTTCTGGATATCCCGGTATCGGGGCTTAAGGATTTTCAGGCAAAATTACTGGCTTACATGGACGAAAAGCATCCGGAGATCGGAAACGAAATTGAACAGATGAAGTCGCTGAGTGATGATCTGGTACAAAGGATTATTTCAGCAGTGAAGGAATATAAAAGTCAGGTGGTGAACTGACATGGCGGGTTTAAGAGAGATTCAGGGCAGGATCAGAAGCATCGAGGATACACGTAAGATTACAGGTGCAATGTATATGATCTCATCTACCAAACTGAAAAAGGCAAAAAAGGATCTGGAAAAGACGGAACCATATTTTTATATGCTGCAGTCTACCATTGAGCGTATCATGCGCCATCTTCCGGAAATGGAACATCCGTATTTCGAAGATACTTCCAAAGAGGCTTCCAGGATAGGACTGCTGGTGATTACCGGAGATAAGGGACTGGCGGGGGCTTATAATCATAATGTCCTGAAGCTGGCACAGCAGTTTCTGGACTGCGCCGGAAAGCAGGTGAGCCTGTTTGTGGTAGGAGAACTGGGAAGACAATATTTTGCAGGTCGGAAGATCCCGATTGCAGAGAATTTTACCTATACCGTTCAGGATCCGACCTTTGACAGAGCCAGATGGATCTGCAATATTCTGATTGAAAAATATATGACAGGCGAAATTGAAGAGCTGCATGTTATTTATACCCGCATGGAAAACAGTATGCTGTGTCAGGCAGAGGATAAAAAGCTTCTGCCATTGTCCGGAAAACAGCTTCCGGCTCCGCCTGCCGATGTATATCAGGAAGAATTTAAACTGGAGCCTTCCGCCAGGGATGCTGTAGATATGATCGTGCCAAATTATCTGGCAGGTTTTATTTATGGAGCTCTGGTAGAGGCCTTCTGCAGTGAACAGAATGACCGGATGCTTGCGATGGAGGCAGCTACGGATAATGCAGATAAGCTGCTGCATGATTTGAATATTCTGTATAATCGTGCAAGACAGGCACAGATTACGCAGGAAATTACTGAGGTGTCAAGCGGAGCACGTGCACAGCGCAAAAAACGTAACAACAAGAAGAAACGGGCTGCAATGCTGCAGCGGAGAATAGAAGAGGTGAATGTGTGATGGAAAAAGGAAAAATCATACAGATATCGGGTCCTGTCGTTGATGTAATGTTTGAAAAGGGACCACTTCCACATATTAAAGAAGCGCTTACTGTAGAGAACCAGAGAAAGCAATGCGTCATGGAGGTGGCAAAGCAGCTTGGTAATAATATCATCCGCTGTATTATGCTTTCTGCCAGTGAGGGACTTTGCAGGGATATGGAGGTGACACCGACGGGAGCCGGAATTACGGTTCCGGTAGGAGAAAAGACTCTGGGAAGATTATTTAATGTTCTGGGAGAAGCCATTGATGACGGAGAACCGGTTACAGACAGTAAAAGGTGGTGTATTCACAGAAAACCGCCGACATTTGAAGAGCAGAGCCCTGTGGTAGAGATTCTGGAGACAGGAATCAAGGTAATTGATCTTCTGGCGCCCTATGCCAAGGGAGGTAAAATCGGACTGTTTGGAGGTGCCGGTGTAGGAAAGACCGTTCTGATCCAGGAGCTGATCCGTAATATCGCGACAGAACACGGAGGTTATTCCATCTTTACGGGTGTCGGTGAGCGTTCAAGGGAAGGAAATGATCTATGGACCGAAATGAAGGCATCCGGTGTTCTTGAAAAGACAGCGCTTGTGTTCGGTCAGATGAACGAGCCGCCCGGAGCCCGTATGAGAGTTGCAGAAACAGGTCTGACAATGGCAGAATATTTCCGGGATGAAATGAACCAGAATGTGCTTTTGTTTATTGATAATATTTTCCGTTATGTACAGGCGGGCAGTGAGGTATCCGCGTTGCTTGGACGTATGCCGTCTGCTGTTGGTTATCAGCCCACACTGGCTACGGAAATGGGTGAATTACAGGAAAGGATTGCATCGACAAGAAAGGGCTCTGTTACTTCGGTACAGGCAGTTTATGTGCCGGCCGACGACCTGACAGACCCGGCTCCGGCAACAACATTTGCCCATCTGGATGCAACAACCGTACTTTCCAGAAAGATCGTTGAGCAGGGTATCTACCCAGCCGTAGATCCACTGGATTCTACATCCCGTATCCTGGAGCCTGCAGTTGTAGGTGAGGAGCACTACCAGGTAGCACGTAAGGTACAGGAGATCCTGCAGAAGTACAAAGAGTTACAGGACATCATCGCAATCCTCGGTATGGAAGAATTATCCGAAGAGGATAAGATGACAGTAGCCCGTGCAAGAAAGATCCAGAAATTCCTGTCACAGCCATTCTCAGTAGCTGAGACATTTACCGGTGTTCCTGGAAAATATGTTCCACTGAAAGAAACTGTTCGTGGATTCAAAGCGATCATCGACGGTGAGATGGATGAATATCCGGAAAATGCATTCTTCAATGTAGGTACGATCGAAGACGTGATCGCTAAGGCGAAGGCAGAAGGAGTGGCTTAGTATGAGCACATTTTCATTGAAAATTATATCTACGGATAAGGTCTTCTACGATGGTAAATGTGAATATCTGGTCATCCCGACGATCGACGGGGAGAAAGGTATTCTGGCTCATCATGAGAACATGGTCATCGCAGTGGAGATCGGAGAACTGCGTTTCCGCAAGCCTGATGGTGAGTGGGTAACAGCGGTTGTATCCAAGGGATTTGCAGAGATCGTGAATAACCGTGCTTCTGTACTGGTTAATACGGCAGAGCGTCCGGAAGACATCGATGTGAAGCGTGCAGAGGAAGCAAAGGAACGTGCCGAAGAACAGCTTCGTCAGAAGCAGAGCATTCAGGAGTATTATCTGTCACAGGCTTCTATGGCCCGTGCCATGACACGACTGAAAGCGTCCAGAAACAGACGCGGGGATATTTAGAATCGCAAAAAAACGAACTATTTTCGTAAATAAAATTATATAAGTAATGAAGAAGTTCTTCTATAATTAGTGCATAATAGCCATTAGCTGTTTACATATTATAGGAGGACTTTTTTTATGAGTGAAACAGGGAATGGAAGAAAAAACTGGACAAGAGTTGTCGCGGCGGTAGGACTTGTATTTCTGGCAGTTGCCATCGCACTTCTGATCGGACTCCTTTTTGGTATCGTTCAGGGATTCCTGGTATCTTATCTTGAAATCCAGCCATTCATCGTATCACTTGCAGGTATGTTCTTTGGACGTGGTATGACATCAATCATCAGTACTGATATGATTTCTATCAAAAATAAGACATTCTTTGCATGGGCTAATTATAAGATTTATCTCCCAATCGGATCATACAGCCGTCGTGGAAAATTTATCCCGGCATACATATATCCGACTGTTATCATCGCAATACTGATCTTTATTGTCATTGCGATCATCATGAAATATACAAAATTCGGTCGTGAAGTATATGCCATCGGTGGAAATGCACAGAGTGCTATGATGATGGGATTAAATGTAAAGAAAACAAAATTCAAAGCATACGTTCTGGACGGACTGCTTGCAGGATGCGGCGGATTCCTCTTCTGCTTAAACAGCTGTTCCGGATTCGTAGAGCAGGCCAAAGGTCTTGAAATGGATGCGATCTCAGCTTCCGTTATCGGTGGTACACTGTTAAGCGGTGGTGTAGGAACACCATTTGGTACAGTCTTTGGTGTATTGATCAAAGGAACGATCTCAAGTCTTATCACCACACAGGGAACACTTTCCAGCTGGTGGGTACGTATCGCACTTTCCGCATTACTGTGCTTCTTCATTGTATTACAGTCAATCATCGGAAGTATGAAGAAAAAGAATTAGAGATCATACATAAAACTGACAAACCTCAATATGATATATATAAATTAAATCTATGTACAAAAAAGGATTCTGCATTGCAGAATCCTTTTTGTATTGCGTGCGTTATCTTGTATGACGTCTGTAACTTGCAGGTGTCTCTTCGTATTTTTCCTGAAATAATTTGTAGAAATATCCCTTGTTATGATATCCTACCGAATCGGCAATCTCTTCGATACTCTTGTCAGTCGACACAAGCAGATGTTCCGCACGTTCCAGCCGGATCTGCTGGACATAAGCGGAATAGGTAAGTCCGGTCTTTCGTTTGATCAGGCGGTTGAAGTAATCCTCCTGATAGTGGAATTCATCCACCAGATCCTGGATGGTGATATCTCTGAAATGTGCCCGGATATAGTCCGAAATCTCTTCGAATACGATCCAGTTCATCGTCTGCTTCTGCTCTTTGGAAAGAGAAAAATCATACTGTGTACTTAAGATCCGGAAGATCCGGAATAACAGACCTTTTGTAATATATCTGGAACCACTGTCCGGCGAATAAGATTCTTTCAAAAGCAACAAAAGACTGTCGTCCAGAGATTCGCTTGCCCCGTCGGATGGTCGGAAATGCAGAAATTGTTGGACATCCTTTTGCTTTAACAATGCAGACTGCAGGAAGGAAAGAATCTTCTGCGGGGTACTGTTCTCATTCATGATCTCCGTAAACATATCGTTGGCAATTCCGATAAAAAGCACGACCCCAGACTGGTCTGTCAGGTAGTCCTGGTGCAGACAGTTTTTGTCGATCAGGCAGAGATCACCTTTCTGAAAGACTACATCTTTATTCAATATCCGTTGGTGAAATTCTCCTTCCACAACATAGGAAAGTTCCAGATAATCATGCGTGTGAAGCTGCGTATATTTCCCTTCCGAATAGGAATAATGATAGCAGAAATTCTCCGGAGACGGCATCATCGTTGCATACAGGTTACCGGGAGAATCGAAGTTCCAGCATAATAAGAAGCTGCGGTCCTGACCGAGTAACGGATACGTCTTGACTTCCTGAACGGATTTGGAATATTCCGGACAGACAAGTCTTGCGCCTAATTTATGGTTTTCCGGAAGAAGCCGTGTATCGGGTCCTGTGATCCGGCGGCAAAAATCGGATAAATTCATATAAAATACCTCCTTGGATTCTCCTTAGATTATATCATAACAGAGGTCGGAATAGGTAACTATTTTCCCAAAAGTGCAGAGTTAAGAAATTGAGAAAACAAGTCCATATTTTTATAATAGAGACATAATGAAACTGTAAATGAAACAGAAAATTTGAGCGAAAAGGAGTAATTAAACATGTTAAAAACAAAGAATTATCAGTTTTGGTTCTGCACAGGATCACAGGATCTTTATGGAGATGAGTGTCTTGCACACGTAGCAGAGCATTCAAAGATTATCGTAGATGCATTGAACAAATCAGGAAACCTTCCATATGAAGTAGTATGGAAACCAACCATGATCACAAACGAAGTAATCAGAAAGACATTCAACGAAGCTAACACAGACGAGAACTGTGCCGGTGTTATCACATGGATGCATACATTCTCTCCTGCAAAATCATGGATCTTAGGATTACAGGAATACAGAAAACCATTACTTCACTTACATACACAGTTCAACCGTGAAATCCCATACGACACAATCGACATGGACTTCATGAACGAGAACCAGGCAGCACATGGTGACAGAGAGTACGGACACATCTTCAGCCGTCTGAACATGGAACGCAAAGTTGTTGCAGGATACTGGGAAGACGAAGACGTTCAGAAACAGATCGGATCATGGATGCGTACAGCAGTAGGTGTTGTAGAAAGCAGCCACGTCAGAGTTATGCGTGTAGCTGACAACATGAGAAACGTAGCCGTAACAGAAGGCGACAAAGTAGAAGCTCAGATCAAATTCGGATGGGAAGTAGATGCTTATCCTGTAAATGAAGTTGTAGAAGCTGTTAATGCAGTATCTCAGGCTGATATCGACACATTAGTAGAAGAATACTATGACAAATATGACATCCTTCTTGAAGGAAGAGATGAGAAAGAATTCCGTGAGCATGTAGCAGTACAGGCTGGAATCGAACTTGGATTTGAAAGATTCCTGGATGAGAATAACTATCAGGCAGTTGTAACACACTTCGGAGATCTTGGCGGACTGAAACAGCTCCCAGGACTTGCAATGCAGAGACTGATGGAAAAAGGATACGGATTCGGAGCAGAAGGTGACTGGAAGACAGCTGCTATGGTTCGTGTTATGAAGATCATGACTCAGGGAATGAAGGACGCTAAGGGAACTTCATTCATGGAAGATTACACATACAACCTTGTATCAGGTAAAGAAGGCGTTCTGGAAGCTCACATGCTGGAAGTTTGCCCGACAATCGCAGATGGCAAGATCAGCATCAAAGAGCAGCCACTTAGCATGGGTAACAGAGAAGATCCTGCAAGACTTGTATTCACATCTAAGACAGGTCCGGCTATCGCAACATCTCTGATCGACCTTGGTGACAGATTCCGTCTGATCATCAACGATGTAGACTGCAAGAAGACAGAGAAACCAATGCCAAAACTTCCAGTAGCAACAGCATTCTGGACACCACAGCCGAACTTAAAGGTTGGAACAGAAGCATGGATTCTGGCAGGAGGAGCTCACCACACAGCATTCTCTTATGATTTAACAGCAGAGCAGATGGGTGACTGGGCAGCATGCATGGGAATCGAAGCTGTATACATTGATAAGGATACAACAATCAGACAGTTCAAGAATGAACTCCTGTGGAACAGCGTTGCATACCGCAAATAATCAAATAAAGAATTACGGGTAAAAGATTATATTTGCAGGGGATATCGAAATAGATATTTCCCTGCAAAAATAGTATAATAGAGATATTAAGAAAACTTAAAATATAATGTTTAGGAGGAAGCGTACAATGAGCAATGTAAAAGAGATCATTGAAAGCGGAAAAGCATATCTTGGAATCGAATTCGGTTCTACAAGAATTAAAGCAGTACTGATCGATGAGGAGCACAATCCGATCGCATCCGGAAGCCATACATGGGAGAACCGTTATGAGAACGGACTGTGGACATACTCTCTGGACGATATCTGGGCAGGTCTTCAGGACAGCTACCGCGATATGGCAGAAAATGTACAGAAAGAATACGGAGTAACGATCAAGAAACTGGGAGCGATCGGATTCAGTGCCATGATGCACGGATATATGGCATTTGACAAAGAAGGAAAGCTTCTTGCACCATTCCAGACATGGAGAAACAGCAATACAGGAAAAGCTTCCGAAGTGCTGGTAGATCTGTTCCAGTATAATATTCCGCTGAGATGGAGTATCGCACATCTGTATCAGTGCATTCTGGATAAAGAAGATCATGTAAAAGATATCGCATTCACGACAACACTTGCAGGATATATCCACTGGCAGATGACAGGTGAGAAGGTTCTTGGTGTAGGAGATGCATCCGGAATGTTCCCAATCGACATGAATACAAAAGACTATGATGAAGAAATGATCCAGAAGTTCGATAAACTCATCGAAGGTGAGAACTATCCATGGAAAATAAAAGAGATTCTTCCTAAAGTTCTGGTAGCAGGAGACGCAGCCGGTATCCTGACAGAAGAAGGAGCAAAGAAACTTGACCCTACAGGTAATCTGGAAGCCGGAATTCCGCTTTGTCCTCCGGAAGGAGATGCAGGAACAGGTATGGTAGCTACAAACAGCGTAGCACAGCGTACAAGCAACATTTCCGCTGGTACTTCATTCTTCTCTATGGTTGTCCTTGAGAAACCTCTGAAAGACTTACATACAGAGATCGACATGGTTACAACACCTGACGGAAGTCTGGTTGCCATGGTACATTCCAATAACGGAACAACAGATCTGAATGCATGGGTAAATCTGTTCAAAGAATTCGCTGATTCTATCGGAGCAGACGTAGACATGAATCAGATGTATGGAACACTTTACAATAAAGCACTGGAAGGCGATGCTGACTGTGGTGGAATCCTTTCTTATGGTAACTACGCAGGCGAGCCTATCACAAATGTAGAAAAAGGACGCCCAATGGTAGTCAGAACACCAGAGACAAAATTCAATCTGGCTAACTTCATGAGATCTCACCTGTACACAGCACTTGGTGTTATCAAAGTCGGAATGGATATCTTAACAAAAGACGAAGGTGTTGAGATTGATACCGTTCTTGGACATGGCGGACTCTTCAAGACAAAAGGTGTCGGACAGAAGATCCTTGCAGATGCGATCAACACACCTGTAGTAGTTATGGAGACAGCAGGCGAAGGCGGACCATGGGGAATGGCTATCCTTGCTGAGTACATGGTAAAACGTGAAGAAGGCGAGAAGCTGGAAGACTACCTGAAGAATAAAGTATTCGGAAGCGATGCCGGAAGCAGAATCGATCCGGATCCGGAAGGCGTAGCTGGATACGAAGCATTTATGGAGACATACAAGAAAGGTCTTGACGTAGAGCGCAGAGCTTGTGCAGATCTGTAAGAAATATTATATGAAAGCAGAGGGGGCATAGGTTATGTCCCCGTATCTGCATATTCTTATATACAAGGGGAAAATGTTGATAACAGCTTTTCCGCAGTAACAGAAATATAAAGGAGATAGAAAGAGATGTTGGAAGAATTAAAAAAAGAAGTATATGAAGCAAACATGCTTCTTCCAAAATATGACCTGGTAACATTCACATGGGGAAATGTAAGCGGAATCGACCGTGAAAAAGGTCTTTTCGTAATCAAACCAAGTGGAGTAGATTATGACAAATTAACACCGGAAGATATGGTAGTTGTAGACCTTCAGGGTAATAAAGTAGAGGGAGACTTAAATCCATCTTCTGATACAGCAACACATGTAGAGCTGTATAACAGATTCCCGAACATTGGTGGTGTTGTACATACACATTCTCCTTGGGCAACAAGCTGGGCTCAGGCAGGAAGAGGAATCCCTTGCTACGGAACTACACATGCAGATTACCTGTACGGAACAGTACCATGTGTAAGAAATCTTACAAAAGAAGAAATCGATGAAGCTTATGAGAAAAATACAGGTGTCCTGATCGCAGACAGATTTGATGAAGATGATCTGGACTATGTTGCAACACCTGCAGTACTCTGCAAGAACCATGGACCATTCACATGGGGCAAAGATGCTCACGAAGCAGTTCACAACGCAGTAGTATTAGAGGAAGTTGCCAAGATGGCAGCAAGATGCGAAATGATCAACCCAGACGTTAAACCTGCACCACAGGAATTACAGGATAAGCATTACTATAGAAAACATGGAGCAAATGCTTATTATGGACAGCCGGGGAAATAAATTTGGTTGACATTTAATTCATTAGGCTGGTGGATATCCGGACCGGGAGACCAATCGTGTTAAAAAATTAAATAAAAAAAGGACTGCATTATTTGGGAGGAGTGCAGTCCTGAGGAAAAAGTTATGAAAAAGATTTAAAGTGTTGTTTTTTCGAACAATTTATAGTATAGAGTGCAATTGTGATGAAAGTGTGATGAAAAGACGAACGAATTGTTAATAATTGTGAAGTGACTACAAGAGACACTGCCAGTGATGACAGTGTCTCTTGTAGTCATTTGGTTCTATACTGTTGTGAACAGGTCAACAGACTGTCCGGTCATAACTGCCGGTGAATCTGCCAGCAGGTAGATGATTGCTTTTGCAACATCTTTTGAGCTTCCCATCGGGCAGCCGTCCTGTCCTACAGAGTGGTTGTAGACTCTCTGCCCCGGTGTGTCCACGATTCCAGGAGATACGGCATTGCATTTGATTCCGTATTCTTTGGTCTGGATAGCAGTTGTCTTGGTCATGGTTACGATACCGCCTTTTGCAACAGCGTATGCACCCATCTGAGATGCAATACGACCCATTCTTGAAGATACATTTACGATATCTCCTTTTCCTTGTTTTATCATTACAGGTACAACATTTTTAGTTACAAGGAATGGGATTCTCAAGTTTGTTTTGATGATCTGATCCCACTGTTCTTCTGACCATTCCCAGATCTTAATTGCCTGATGTTCGATATTTTTGTAGATCTCTTTTGGGTATCCGCCTGCATTGTTAACGAGAATATCAATTCTTCCGTATTTATCAACAACAGTTTTGACCATGTCGGCAACCTGTTCTCCGTCTGTAAGGTCTCTGGAAAGTGAGATTGCTGTTCCGCCGGCATCTTCGATCATTTTTACTGTTTCATCAAGATCAGACTGTGTTCTTGCTACTGTTACGACAGTGGCACCTTCAGCAGCGATAGCAAGTGCTGCGTCACGTCCGATTCCTTTTCCTGATCCTGTTACAATTGCGATTTTTCCTTCTAATTTACCCATGATATATATCCTCCAAAATTACATTCATTATTTTCTGATTACGAAGTGCCATATAAGGCCGGTTCGTAGAATTGTTGTTATTTATACAAGCCTTGCTGTTTCAGCAAAGAACTGAATGTCTGTAGCTTCGATGTAGCTGTCACCGATTTCATGAAGTAGTATGACGTTGAGATTACCGTTCAGATTCTTCTTATCTAAGACAATCGCTTCGGTTAATGTCCCAAGAGTGAGACCGCATTCAAAAGGAAGTCCGTAGGTCTTTAAAACCTTCTGGATACGTTCTGCAGTTCCTTTTGGTGTTAATCCTTTTTCTTCGGCAATCCTGGTGATCTGATACATGCCGATGGCAACGGCTTCGCCATGACTTTCCCGCTGATAATGGAAATGTTGTTCAATGGTGTGAGCCAGTGTATGTCCGAAATTCAGTAACATACGCTCACCTGTGTCAAACTGATCATTTTCTACAACCATTCGTTTGATATCTACACAGCGTGTGATGATGGCAGGCAGTTCTTCTTTTAAATCTTCAAAAGAACTGTGTGATTCCAAGGTACTAAATAAATCCGCATCTTTGATGCAGCCGTATTTGATAACTTCTCCCATACCATCGTTGATAAATCGTTCCTTCAGCGTGTTAAGTACCAGTGGATCGATCAGCACCAGTGAAGGCTGATAGAATGCGCCGACCAGATTCTTGCCTTCCGGAAGGTCTACTGCGACTTTTCCACCGACAGAAGAATCAACCTGCGCCAACAGTGAAGTTGGGATCTGTACCAGTCTTACACCTCTTAGATAACTGGAAGCGGCAAATCCTGCAAGATCACCGATGACACCGCCGCCAAGAGCGATGACCAGATCACTACGGGAAATCTTTGCCTCCAGCATTGCCTTGTAGACAGTCGGAAGTGTCTGGAAATCCTTGGTTGATTCACCGTGAGGAAGTACCAGATGGTGGCATTCGTAAGTGGAGTCCAATGTATGGATCAGCCGGTCACCATATAACGGAAATACATTGTCATCGGAAATGATCATAATGCGTTTTCCGTGGTAGATCTTTCGGATGTAATCTCCGGCCTGGGATAATATGTTGTTTTCAATATAGATAGGATAACTGTCTTTTCCCAGATTAACTGTAAGTTTCATAATATATACTCCTGTAAGGTTTTTGTCTGAACCGCCATGCGTTCGTAAGGAACTGCCAGTGGCAGGTTATCTGCATTAGATCGTCTTGCCGACAACACCTGCAATCTGTGAAACCTTTTTGATCAATTCGTCGTATTTCTTAGGTTTTAATGACTGAGCTCCGTCGCAGAGTGCGGATTCCGGATCATTGTGTACTTCTATCATCAGTCCGTCGGCTCCTGCTGCTACAGCGGCCATTGCCATAGAATCTACTAACCACCATTTGCCGCCCGCATGACTTGGGTCAACGATGATCGGAAGATGTGTCAGTTTACGAAGTACCGGGATACTCTGAAGATCCAGAGTATTTCTTGTATAGCTTTCGAAAGTACGGATTCCGCGTTCGCAGAGGATGACATTTTCATTACCGGATGCCATGATGTATTCTGCTGACATGATCCATTCTTCGTAAGTTGCGTTCAGACCTCTCTTTAAAAGGATTGGACGGTCAAGTTGTCCTAATTCTTTTAACAGATCGAAGTTCTGCATGTTACGTGCACCGATCTGGATAAGATCTACTTTCTCGTTAAAGATATCGAGGTATTTGTCTGACATCAGTTCGGTTACGATCGGAAGTCCTGTTGCTTCTTTTACAGCTGTTAAGATGTCGAGTCCTTCCAGTCCGAGCCCCTGGAATGAATAAGGACTTGTTCTTGGCTTGAATGCACCTCCGCGGAGTAAGTTGGCTCCGGAAGCTTTTGCAGCCTGGGCGATTTCAAGTACCTGTTCGTAAGATTCTACGGAACAAGGACCGGCGATCATTGCCAGGTTGTCGCCGCCAACTTTTACACCGGATACATCGATGATGGAATCTTCCGGATGGAATGCACGGTTGGCTAATTTGTATGGCTCCTGTACATGCATAACTTTATCGACTGCAGAATCAATTTCGAATAATTTGGAATCGACTTTGGCTGTGTCACCGATACAACCGATAACTGTCATCTCTTCGCCCTGTACAACGTGTGTGTTAAGTCCTCTCTTTTTGACCATGTTCTCGACACGAGAAACATCATCTTTTGTAGTGCGTGGTTTTAATACGATAATCATAATAAATATCCTCCAACATGTATGATAATTGTGCATGTGTGATATTTCTTTTCGCGTGTGAGGCTAGTATAGTCGCACTGTAAAATATTCGCACTGCAAAACTTTAATTACTTAAAGCACAAAACTAATGATATATTAACGCAATGGGATTTGATTGTCAACACTTTTATTCGATAAATTCTTTCATTTTTAAAAAAGTGTGTTAGACTAAAATTGTATAGTAAAAAAGGAGTGGGAAAATGGTAAGTGTTTGGGCAGCAGATATTACACCATTACTAATAGAAGAGACGTATCAGGCATATTATGATAAAGTGCCTGAGTGGAGAAAAGATAAAGCGGATAAACTTAAAAATGTGGATGACAAAGCAAGGAGTGTCGGTGCCTGGATATTGTGGGAAAAGATGAAGAAGGCTCTGAGACTTCCGGAATCGGCAGTTTTCAATCTGTCACATTCGGGAAAATATGTATTGTGTGCCTGTAGTGACCGTGAAGATGTTCAGACAGGCTGTGATGTGGAGATGAAGGGAAAGCTGCGGATGCCGGTGGCAGAACGGTATTTTTGCCGGGAAGAATGTGAGATCATCCGCAATGGGAAGGATGAAAAAGAACAGGCGGAGTGGTTTTACCGCTTCTGGGTATTAAAAGAAAGCTTTATGAAAGCAACCAGAAGAGGAATGGGCCTGGACATGCGCACATATGAATTTGCCTGGGGACAGGACGGCATACCATATCTGAAAAAGCAGCCTGAGGAATATCCGGAGAAATATCTGTGCAGGGAGTACGAACTGGAGCAGGGGGACGCAAGGGTCGCGGTAATTACGACAGATAATGAGATCGAGGGGAGATTACACGAAGTCAGACTTGCTTAATAAAGGGGTGTATGAACATGAAACAGTTAATGACAAAATGGGCAGACAATATAAATGAAAAGAATGTACTAGGGGAGTACCCAAGACCGCTCATGCGTAGAAAAAGCTATGTAAATCTGAACGGAATATGGAAATATGCAATAAGAGAAACAAAAGGATTTCCAAAGAAAATGGATGGGGATATCCTGGTTCCGTTTTCGCCGGAAGCTGTATTGTCGGGGGTAAACAGACAGTTAAAACCAGAAGAATATCTATGGTATAAGAGAAGGCTTCCGGATGAAGTAAAGCCGGAGAAGGGAAGCAGATGGATCCTTCATTTTGGAGCGGTAGATCAGTGTGCGGTCGTATATATAAATGGAAAGAAACAGGGAAAGCATGTGGGAGGCTATCTTCCATTTTCATATGATATTACGGAAGCATTA
>ERZ827440.2490-NODE-2490-length-16153-cov-4.465399_pt1 | contig 16153 bp, 13 predicted proteins | sample MGYA00519774_ERZ827440 | MGnify/ENA primary metagenome ERZ827440 (study PRJEB31778, sample SAMEA3449302) | human gut metagenome | biome: human gut; feature: human-associated habitat; material: faeces | place: United Kingdom | collected 2010/2012 ... | reverse complement strand
AATATCCAGGACAAATAAAAGTAAACATCATAAGAGAAACAAGAGTTGTAGACTATGCAAAATAAAAATAGGAACGGAGGAATTAAAACCTTCGTTCTTTTTTTGTAGGACAAGTAAAAATTAAATGTTTTTTTGGGGAATCATGAAAAAAAGTTTAAGTTTAATTCTGCAAAGTAAATATATTATTTTTCGAGATAATTTACTAAAATTATACTCTTGACAACAAAAATTGCTAATAATATAATAAGGTTATCAAAAGAAAAATTAAGGTAAACGGAGAGTTATATGGATATACAAAAGGAGCTAGAAAAAATTGGAATAATTCCAACAAGGCAACTGAATATAGAAGAAAGAAACTATATATCGAAAAATATAGCCGATAAATTAGCAACAAATGTAAACGAACTTGCAAACAGTTATAACGAACTATATATGCGAATTTTTAATTGTAATATGTACTATGCCAAAATAGATAAAAAATTTAAAGGAGTATTTTATTATTATAAAAATAATACAGTATATATTGATGAAGAAAAAGATATATCAGAAATAGATTCTTGTATGATACACGAAAATATACACTATTTGCAAAATTTCAATAAAATTGAAAAGCTAGATGATAGAGCGGGAGTGTGTCAATTTAGAGAATTCAAAATATTTGGACTTGGCATAAACGAGGCTATTGTGCAGTACATTACCGCAAAGGCGCTCGGATATAAAAATCACAGAATAAACAATGAAGAAATATCGATTTGCACCAATAGTGAAAATCATTATAAATACATGACAAGCTTAATTGGCCAAATGATGTATCTTATGGGAGATAAAGAGGCTATAAATAGTTGTATTGGAAGCAACGACATATTTGAAGAAAAATTATACAATACATTTGAAGAGAACACAGAAAGAATTGTAAGAAACTTTGATGATATACTTGAAGAGAATAACAGAGAAGACAGAAACGAAGAGAAAATAATAAAGTTATATATGCAAACACAAGAATTGATATACACAACATATTTTGAAAAAATGTACAAAGCACTTAATACAACAGCAGAAGTTGATGAACAAGTAGATAAGATGGAAAACTATGAACAAATAATTGGAAAACTTCTTGGTACATCTGTCGAAGAAGACAACTTTATACAATTTAAGAAAGAAATGAATAGTAAATACATAAAAAAATATATGGAAATAAACAAAAATAAGAACAAAAACAGTTTGATGGTTGTGTATAAAAATGTTGTAGCAGGCCTTATAAATAAGATTGCAGAATTTATACAAAAGAAAATAATGAGAACATAAAATAAATAACATATAATAAAAAAATAATGAATATCTATAGTTAAGAATAGTTTGGCTATAGGTATTCATTTTTATATAATAAAGTTGTAACTTACTTTTATAGTATATAAAATTTAAATTAATATGAAAGTATACTGAAATTTCCTGTATAAAAAATTAGAATATTTGAAAAGTGTAATGATTTTCAAATACTCTAATAAATTATATTAAAAGAAGAAGGATAAAAAGTTAAGTAAGAATATACTAAGTGCAACTCTCCAAGTTGTTTTCCAAGTTCTAACTAATACGTGCTTTACTACAGAAAGGCTATAATCTTTTCTAACAGTTAAAGACAAACAATTAACAGGATTTTCTGTATTATCAGAAAAATCTGTTTCGGATTGAACATCAGAAGAGCTGGAGGTTGAGAAACTTTGAACTTCTGGTATATCTACATTGGTTGAATCACTTTGCACAGTTGTAATGTTTTGATTACCGAAAGGATGTTGCTTTTTTTGTAGAACTAGAAGGCTCAAAGTTAGCTGCTTCTGGATTTATATTATAAGCATTTGAAACTTCAGTATCGGAAAATTGTTTTTTTATATCTGAATTTTCAAAACCTTGAATATTAGTATTATTAAGTTGTTTATTTAATTCTAAATTCGTGGTATTATTGACCATAATTTGAATCCTTTCTTTTGATTTAAATTGATTATAACCATAGCAAAAACAAAAGTCAAGAAAAAAAGATAAAAACAGAAATAATGACAAAGTAGAAGAAAAAATGCAATAAATTATGTCTACTAATATGGAAAAGATTAGAAAATACGGAAAAGATAGCTAGATTTGCTAAAATCCTACGGAAATGGGGAATTTTTGTAAAATTATGATTGACTATTTCCATGTTTTGTTATATAATGTCTATGCAAAATAAATTGGGAAAGGAAAGAAAGATGGAAACTAAAATTAAAAAAATCACATCAGTATTATTATTAGCAATAATGATAATCGCTATGGCTAGTGTACCTGTACTAGCAACAACTAATGAAAAAGTAATTTTAAAGAATTCTAATAATGAATACTTAATTTATTTTAAAGAATTCTGCAAAAAAGATTTTCAATTCGCAATTAGCAAAAACGACAAAGCAGTAGAAACAGAATTAAACTTTGTAAATTCTGCAAAAGATCAACCTGCATCATCAGGAGAAGCACTAAATGTAGCTTACATAGATGAAACTTCATTTGAAGGTATATTTGGAAAAAATCCAACAAGTCTAGTAGCTTATATTTGGGTAAAAGATGCTGATGATAAAACAGTAATTAAAGCAGAAAAAATTGATTTAAGTGATGCACTAACTGAGAAAATGATTGCAGTAGTAAATACAACTACTAAAGCAAATGAATCAACAGATAGAATAGCAATAGATACAACACAAGAACAAGTAACAAATCCAGTAGTAGAAGGAATAACAACTACAGTAAGAACTGGAAAAATAGTAGTAAAAGAAAAGAAAGATTCAAAATATTACTACAGTTTAATTAAAGTATCTGATGAAAATGCAGATGCAACAGAAATGTATAAACTAGCTGAAACAATGGGAAAAAGCAAAGATACTTACGAAAATCTATCAGCAGAAAAAAGATTCTATGAATTATACGAGAAATTAACTCCTGCAGAAAGTGACTGGACAGAAGTTAAAAATTCAGAAATACTTCAACCAGAGACAGCAAGAACTGGAGATAAATACATCGCATATATCAAAGAAGAAAATGGACAACAAACAACAGTTGATGCAAAATTATTAGTAAGTAAATATGATTATGAAGAAAAACGTGTTAAAGAAGAAGATAAAGTAATAACAGAAACTGTTAAGCTACCAGTAACATTTGATAGTGGAGCAATTTTATTCACAGTATTAGGAATTATAGTTATTGCACTAGCAATATTTGTATTTATAAGAATAAAATCTAATAAAAAAGATGAGAACAAATAGTTATGAAAAAGGTCTATAATCTTATAATTGCCGTATTAATTGTAGCGTTAATCGTAGTAATAGCAATGATTGTTATAAGATATGGTGGCAATTATTTAAACGAAAAAGAGGTTTCGGCCTCACTTGAAACAATAGAAGAAGAGTTAAATAAAGAAGAAACACAGCAATCTGAAAGTTTGCCGGAGTTAGAATTTAAAGGATACAAGGTAGAAGGAATAATAGAAATTCCAAAAATAAATATCAAGTATCCTATAATTGACCACACGAACGAAGAAACAATGAAGGTTTCTATAACAAAGTTCTGGGGACCACAAGCAAACGAGATTGGAAACTACACAGTAGCAGGCCACAACAATAAAGATGGCACAATGTTTGGAAAAACAAAATACTTACAAATAGGTGACAAAATAAAATTAACAAACCTAAAAAATGAAACTATTGAATATGAAGTATTTAAAATATACTCAATAGATCCAGACGATGTAAGTTGTGTAGAAAGTGTGGAAAGCGGAACTAGAGAAGTCACTTTAATAACGTGTACAAACGGACATAAGAATAGATTAGTAACTAAAGCAAGACAAATTTTATAATTTAAAATATGGGGGTAAAAAAATTGAAAGCGAAAATTAATTATAGGAGTAAGAAAACCATTATAATTATAAGCGTAGCAGTAGTTCTATTAATAGCAGCAATTGTTGGTACAGTTGCCTTCGTAAAAGGTAACCAGGATGCAGCAGCCGCAATGACAGATGATGGTACATCAACATCACAAAATGATGGAGCAAATGCAGGCTTGCCAAATAATGGAGATCAAAACAATGGTGATGACCAAAACAATAATGGAACTACATTACCAGAAGTAGGAGACAACACAAACCCAGCAGATTCAAACAATAATGGAAACAACGGTAGTACCACAAATGGTGGAACTACTGGTACAAACGGTGCCAATGGATCAAACACAGGAGCAAATGCTGGAACAACAACTGGAACTACAACAACAGGAAACAATGGAGCAAACGTTCCAAACCAAGACTATACACAAACAACAGTAATACCAGGAAGAGACAATGTATTAGTTGAACAAAACACAGAAATAGGATGGAGCCCAATAAGCGTTGCAGCATATACAGCAGCATCAAAATTAAAAGTACATAAACCAGACCTAGACTTACAAAAATATGCTTATTTAGATGGAGACTCTTTAGAAAAACTACCAGTAAATACAGCAGTACAAAAAGGTGAAACAATCACTTATGTTATAAAAATAACAAATAACGGAAACGAAGATGCAAACGGAATTCGTACAATAGATTCAATACCAGAAGGAACAGAATTTGCTTCTATTTCAGAAGGTGGGGCACTAAACAATGACGGAAAAATTGTATGGAAAAACGATATAAAAGCAGGAGAAACTGTAACAGTATTATTCAAAGTAGTAGTTACAGCAGACTCTATAGATTTAATTAACAACATAGCAAAAGTAAATGGAGAAGAAACACCAGAAACAAAAACTCCAGTAATAACAGCAAACAAAACAGCACAAGTTGTTACAATAGTAAACAAAGAAGAAGTTCTAGAAAACAGAGATGCAAAAGTTGGAGAAACAATTAGATACACAATTACTGCAAAAAACACAACAGAAGTTGACGGAACAACAGTAATAAAAGATAGCATTCCAGACGGAACATCTTTTGTAGATGGAACAATAACAGAAAAAGGAAACTTTGATAAAGAAAATGGAACAATTACATGGAATAACGTAGTTGTACCTGCAAAAGGAGAGGTTTCTGTAAGCTTTGACGTTGTTGTAAATGAAAAAACAACAGCAGGAGAAGTTGTAAAATCAGTAAGCAATACTGCAACAATTGGAAACACATCAACAGAAGAAGTAGAAACAAAAGTTGCAAATATTACAGGCGAGAAAGAAGTAAGTGATAAAGTAGCAAATGTTGGAGATACATTAACATATACAATAATTCTAACAAATAACGGAAATGGTAATGGAAAAGTAACTGTAACAGATGCTATACCAAAAGGTACAAAAATAAAAGTAGCAACAACAGATGGATACGACTTGGAAACAAATACAATGACTTGGAAAAATGTAGAAGTAAAAGCTGGAAAATCAGTTGAATTAACATTGGAAGTTGTTGTTGAAGATAACATAAGCATAATAAAGAATATTGCTTATGTTGATGGTAATAAGATACCAGAAGAACCAGAAACATCTGTAAAACATCATTATGCAGTTGAACACTATACTGAGAATCTTGATGGAACATATTCAAAAGTTGAAAAAGATACAGTAGTTAGTGAAGATGTTGAAATAGGAACTAAGGTAAGCTACAAGATTAATAACTACGACGGCTTTACATTTGATGAAAGCAAAACAGAAAATAAAGATGCTACAGTACCAGATAATAATAATTTAGTTGTAAAATTGTATTATGCAAGAAATAGTTACAAAGTAACATATGAGTATGATGGAAAAGTTCCAACAGGAGCAAGTGAGTTACCAGCAGAAGCAACATATAAATATGGAGAAAGCGTAACAGTAGCAGAAGATGCAACAGCACCAGGATATACATTTAGTGGTTGGGATAAGAAAGACTTCACAATGCCAGCAAACGATGTAGTAATCAAAGGAAGCTTTGCAGCAAATGATAATACACAATACAAAGTAGAGCATTACTTAGAAGACTTAGATGGTAAAACATTTACATTAAAAGATACAGAAACATTAGAAGGAACAACAGACACAACAGCAACAGCAGAACCAAAAACATATGAAGGATTTACATTTGATTCAACAGTAGATGGAACAAAGACATCTGGAACAATAACAGGTGATGGTAAATTAGTATTGAAATTGTATTATACAAGAAACAGTTACAAAGTAACATATAAGTATGAAGGAACATTTCCAACAGGAGCAAGTGAGTTACCAGCAGAAGCAACATATAAATATGGAGAAAGCGTAACAGTAGCAGAAGATGCAACAGCACCAGGATATACATTTAGTGGTTGGGATAAGAAAGACTTCACAATGCCAGCAAACGATGTAGTAATCAAAGGAAGCTTTGCAGCAAATGATAATACACAATACAAAGTAGAGCATTACTTAGAAGACTTAGATGATAAAACATTTACATTAAAAGATACAGAAACATTAGCAGGAACAACAGACACAACAGCAACAGCAACACCAAAACAATATCCAGGATTCACATATGATTCAACAGTAGATGGAACAAAGACATCTGGAACAATAACAGGTGATGGTCAATTAGTATTAAAATTGTATTATACAAGAAATACTTATAAGTATACAGTACATTATTTCTATAATGGAGTTGAAGACAAAGATAAAGCTGATGAATTTGAAGCTTTATATGAAGAGAAAATAAATGAGTATACAATTAAAAATCAAGGCATATATACTGAGTATAACAAAGAATCTTCTAATAGAACAAAAGAAGCACTTCTTGTAATTGGCACAGGATCAAATTACATTAATATATATTATGGCACACCAAATGTAACAATAAGCAAGAAAGTAAATAAAACTACAGCAAAAGTTGGAGATACATTACACTATACAATTATAGTTAAAGAAACTAGAGGATTTGTAGATGCTTCAGGAGTAAATGTAACAGATCCAATTTCAGAGGGACTAGAAAATGTTAGAAATATAACTCACAATGGAAATCTAAATGAAGGAAATGTTGAGTGGAACAATTTGGCAATAACAAAGAATTCAAGTATAACACTAGAATTTGATGCAACAGTTAGTGCTAATACAATAGGAAAAACAATTTCAAACACTGCAAATTTAGGTGGTTCAACTAATGGAGATAGTAATACAGTAACAACAACTGTATCTGAATTAAAAGCTGCAGTAAAAGAAATAAAAAAAGGAACAACCGGAAAAGACGCTGTGAATATTGTACTTGTAATGGATTTATCTTATAGTATGCAAGAGAAAAAGACAACTGATAATGTTACAAGATTAGAGGCTGCAAAAACAGCTGCAACAAAATTCATAAATTCTATATATACAAAGGATCCAGAATCAAAGGTGACAGTAACAGTTCTTACATTTAATACTAAAAACCCAGTTACAAGAACTGCATATGTTGGAAACACAGAATGTACAGCTTGGCACAATCATGACTGGAATGGCTGTAAGAAGATTAATGGTGTTTGGTACTCAGATTGGGAAGAAACAACAGAAACTGTACCATATTCAGGAACTTCAACACTTGGATTCGCAGATAAGACAAATTACAGTAGCCTTGTAAGCAAGATAAATGCAATAACTTTACCAGATTCAAACCCAACATACCAAAATGGAGGATGGAATACTAAAGGTTTAGGAACTGACGTATCTGCAGCATTAACATTAACTAATAGTACAGTAAATGAATTGAAAACAAATTATTCTGAAAATTCTAATGTTGTAATACTTTTATCTGATGGAGCTCCAACAACAAGTTATTCAGGAAATTCTAGTAGTAATAATTATGAAGGATTAAGAAATCAAGCTTCAGAAATTAAAGGAAATCCAATAACAACAGAATTTTATTCAATCCAGTTTGGAACTGAAAAGGGAGCAGAAAAATTGTTAAAGGCAATGTCATCAAATAATACTGTTTACACATCAAATAGTATAGACTCATTAGTTAAAAACTTTACTAACATATTGGATCAAAATACAACAAAAGACCCAATAGACACAGTAAACGGAAAATATACAACTACATTATCAAATCCTTTAGTAGTAGATGCTGACAATCCAATAACAGTAACTTATGAAGGAACAACATTATTTACATGCACAAGTTTGCCAAACAACGGATTAACATACGATTCTACAACAAAGACAATAACATGGGATATAAATGCATGGAACGCAGTTAAAGGTCATACTAAAGTAACTACGAATAATATTGTTATACAGTGCTATGTAGAAAGATAATGTAAAACATAATATTTTACAAAATAATAAAACCTATCAATTTTAAGTTGATAGGTTTTATTCGTGTTAAAAAACATTTTGAGTCATATGATGTTATTTAAAATATATAGTAAAAATAATGGAGCCACTGAAATATCAGTGGCTATAATTTAATTTTTTGTTATTTTTATATGTTTTGCATTCGTAAGATTCTCTTTAGAATTTATATGTATTTTTTTAGTACTATTAGAAAGAATTTTGCTTACATAAGTATCAAATGATACAATGTCAGAGTTGTTTTCATCAAGTAATGTTACAGTTAAATGCAAATCAGAGATATCTTCCTCAGAAGTATTATCTAAAAATACAGATACCTTGGTTTGATTTGGATTTGATGTGTCTATTTGAAAATTTTTTATTTCTAAGTACTCTAAATTTTCTACAGTATTTGTAGTTTCCTCAACAATTTCTAAATTCTCAATATTAACTTCATTAAGAGTTTCATTTAAAAATATGGTATTTTCAACTTTTGACGAGATGTTTTTACTATTTTGGCTATTAAAAAAAGTATATATAGAATCTCTAAAATGATATAATAATAACAAAATAATTACAATAATCAAAAAAATAAATACAGGTAAAATATTAAATTTGTGACTGCTATTATTTGAAGAATTATTAGCAGAATGTCTTCCTTTACTCATGTTTAATCCCCCTTTGAACAGTATATATAATACAACGGATTTCCTATAATGTCAAATAAAGTAGAAAATATTGGAAAAACATGCAGTATATTATTAATAGGAGATGATTATTTTGGAGAGGTTTATAATAGAAAAACTAAAAGAATGGAAAGAAAGTAAATATAGAAAACCATTGTTTTTAATAGAATACATGGAAAAATTTATATAGTGCCTGCTATTAATTTCTATATTTATATTGATAAAAGAGCAATATTGTGGTAAATTAAAGAAAGTAAAATAAGAGGGGGATAAATCATGGAAAAAGTAAAAGAATTTTTTAGAGACAACAAAAAAACAGCAATATTAGCACTTATTGGAAGTGTAATACTATTAGCATATTACTGGTATATATCAACATTTTTCTATGGCTTCACAAGGTTATTTTATGGCTTTATAAGGCTATTGTTAAGATATGTTGGGTATATAGGCATAGTTGTATATTTCGCAAATGTGCTATTAAGAATGTATAAAAAGAAGGGCAATATTAGAGTTGCAAATTACATATTGATTGTAACACTAATAATACAAACAATTATTAAAGGAATTAGCCTGATTTCAGATAGTTATTATGGACACTTCTATATAAATGAATTTGTTTGGATTATTGTAAATGTTATTTCAATAATATACTTTTTCAACATATTACTAAAAAAGCAGAACTTTATAAACAATAAAATCTATGCCATTGCGGTAGTAGTTGGAGTTGTATGCCAAATGACACAAATGCCAAGATTCTCTTTATTAGGAATTATATTAAACTTGTGCCCATTAACGGCAGTACCATATTTTTATAACTATTATGAACTATTAAAGGAGAAAAAGGATATGGATAATAATGAAGAAATGCAAGCCATGGGAATTAGCTATGAATGTAAAAAATGCAGAAAGGAAATAACAAAAGAAGAATATGTAAATAATTCAGGATTTTGTAAAGATTGCTATACATCAAATTTAAATGCTGCTACTACAGCAGGTGCAAACACCAGAGTACAAAGTGATAAAGATTGGCTAACCACATTGCTACTTTGTATATTTACAGGTGCACTTGGAATTCACAACTTCTATGTTGGAAAAACGGGAAAAGGAATATTGTATTTATTTACAGCAGGACTATTTGGAATAGGAACATTAATTGATCTTATAAATATTGCAAGTGGTAAATTTACAGATGCTTATGGACGTGTAATTTCAAATGATTCTGGAAGACAGAATAGTGTAAGTTCAACTGAAAGTGCAAAAAGTGAATTTGGAACAGCAGAGGAAATAAAAAAATATAAAGAATTGCTTGATAGTGGGGCAATTACACAAGAGGAATTTGACGCAAAGAAGAAACAGTTACTGGGATTATAGATTGGAAGATTAAATCACATCGAAAGATGTGGTTTAACTTTTTGATTTGAAGTTTTAGGATTTTTTCAAATATTCAAAAATAATTGCTAAATGAGAAATATTGTGATAAATTAAATAAAAAATAGATGGAGATTAAAATGAAAAAAATAAAAGAATTTTTGCAAGATAACAAAAAAACAACAATATTAGCATTTGTTGGAAGTGCAATATTATTAGCATATTACTTAATTTTTTATTTTGGAGGTGCCTTTATTTCAATAATCTTGTACCAAACAAGTGTAATTGGATTTGCAATATATTTTACGATGGCACTATTAAAAATGCACAAAGAGAATGTTAATATTAAGGTAGCAAATTATGTATTAATTATAACACTAATAATACAAACAGTTTTTGATATGATAATGGCTATTGCAAGATTAGATTATGGAATTGGTAATACAGATGAGTTTATTGGAATTATCGTAAATGTTATTTCGATAATGTACTTTTTCAACATATTACTAAAAAAGTCGCACTTTATAAATAATAAGGTGTATTCAATTGCAGTAATAGTTGGTTTTGCTTTCCAAATGATACAAACATCATTTTTTTCATCAGGAAAAATTTTATTAAGTTTGTGTTCATTGACTGTAGTACCATATTTTTATAATTATTATGAATTATCAAAGAAAAAATAATTAGATAACTAAAAGAGATTAAATCATATCAAGAAGTATGAATTAGTTTTTGTATTCTAAGCTTTTCTGTTCCAGTAATTTAAAGTCACAACTTAGATCTTTATAAAATTTTGACATTTTTGTATTGCTTGAGCTTGTTACTATATAATAAAGTTTCTCTGATTTATATGTAATTTTTAACTTGTTTTGAGATGTGTTTATGCAAGAATATTGTTCATGGAGTAGTCTTTTATAACCATAGCTTTTATCTTGCAAATTTAGTGGAATAACACATCTGATTGGTACGGGTATCATGTCAGAGAATCGAATGATGCCTAAATCTTTTTTAGCTTTTAAATTGGAAATTTTGAAAAAAGTTAAATTGTCTTTATAACTTTTGTGCTTTAGTTTGGGAGAAAATAGAGGAGCAAAATAATAATGAGATTCAACAACAAGTACTACGCCGACATAAGGTCTAGTTTGATCTTTATTGTAAGCTATATGTTTATCAAATTGACTTAGATAGTTAATATAATTTTCATCAATAATATAAAAATTTAAATTTTTTAATTTTAGTTTTTTATTTTCTTTCATAAATCCTCCAAAAAAATAGAGGATACCTTTTTATAAAGTATTCCCCTATTAATTTTACTGAAACTTGTTTATAGTAAAAACTAAAGGCTCGTTTCTAACCTAATGTTAAATAGGATATTCGTTTATAGGATAAACATCCTAAAGGCTCATATCTAACCTAATGTTATAATGCACTTATTTATGAAATAAATCAAAGGTTTGTGTAACCTAGTTTGCTAGATAAATTTCTTTATCATTATTTAGTATATTAATTATACTTTAAATTATTTACTAAATCAAGATATTTTAAGAAAAAATCTAAGAAAATTTTGCTAAAATATGACAATTTATCTTAGAAAACCTCACTAATAAAAAAATACTATTGTCGAGTTATTGGCAAGTTGCAAAAGCTATAATTATAATAGAATAAAAAAAGGAAAAATTATGATAGATAAGCAAGAGTTACACAAAATATTTTCAGAGATGCGAAAAGGTAATAATTCACAATTTGAAATTCTATATAAAAATTATAATAAATTGGTTTATAAAATTGCATTTTCTATATTGAAAAACAAAGAAAATAGTGAAGATGTGATGCAAATTGTTTTTGCAAAGATATGTAATTTAAAGACAGAACAGTTACCAAGTTCAAAAGAAGCAACTTGGTTATATGCTGTTACGAAGAATGAAGCACTTACATTTCTAAGAAAAGAAAAGACGAATATTTCATTAGAGGAAGTCTACAACATAGACACAGGCAAAGAATGCAAAGAACTTCAAGATATTGTAGATACAGAAAAATACAACAAAATAATAAGTGGATTATCACTTAAAGAAAAAGAAATTGTATCGTTAAAAATAGTTGGAGAATTGTCTTTTAAAGAGATAGCAAGAATTCTGAATGAACCAATCGGAACCGTTCAATGGAGATATTACAAGGCGTTAAATAGCTTGAAACTAATGCTTGGAAATATCAGCATGTTTATTGTAACACTAACATTATATATTAGTTCTGTAAGAAACCAAAAAAGAGATATATCTAAAACAAACACGGAGCAATCACAGAATAATATGGTTAAGGAGAATACAACATCAATATCGGAAAACTCTAAAACCAACGATTCCACAGATTCAATACAAGATTCTCAGATGGAAAATAAAAATGAGTTAAGCAATAATATAAATGAAGATGTTGCAAATAATGTAACAGGACAGGAATATGCAGAAATAACTGAGATTAACAATCAACCGAATAATATACAAAGTAATATTTATTTGTCTTTGGCATCGATATTTTTAGTACTAACTATAATATTTGCAATAATTTTTACAAAACACCAACAAAATAGAAGTCGTTCTGCATCTAAATAGTAGAAAGCAGAAATGCTGAAAGAAAGGAAAGGTGTTACGTATGAAAAAGAAAATTATACTAATAATTATTGTGTTAATCGTTATTACTTTAGCAGGAGGAGTATATTATAAAATAAATCATCAGGAAAACTCGAAAAACTTAAGTAAGGAAAATGATTCACAAAATCGAAATGAGGAGATTTCAACAAATAATGAGCCTAAGGTAGATTCTTATGGATACAGAGCTTTATCGGAGCTTCCGCAAGATTATTCGTTGGAGCAGGCGATTGATGACGGCTGTGTAGTAATTACATATAATAAAATTTACGGTAAAGACAAACTTGATAAATTTATTGAAAACACAAAAATAAATTCTCAAGAGAGAAAAGAGGATAAAATAAGAATTGTACAGTTTACTGTTGAGGGCGATTTGATTATAAAGGATCTAGAATACAAAAAAGAAGAAAGATTAGATGATTGTCTTGAGATGGACAAAACGGGTTATATTCTAACTGTGGATAATACTAGAGATAAGTTTTCGGCAGACAAGGATAGAAAAATTGCAGTTGATGATGATATACCAGCAGTTTTCTATGGGATAATCAAGGAAGAAAAAGATGATGACATACATATTGTATTAGCTTTGTATGCAGAAATAGATTATGTAAGAGGTGATGGAAAGATATACAAGGAAATTGAAGTATGCACATATCCGAAAAGGTTAGAAAATATGAACTCTAACACAACACAAAATTAATAACGCAATATAAAATTAATAAAAAATCTCCCATTATTTAGAAAAGTATGATATAATGCTTTTGAAATAAAGGGAGATTTTAGTTTTGAAGAAAATTACGATTACAATTAATGTGTAAGTTTTCTACTTCAGAGTGTTTGAATTATTTTGAATAATTTCACAGCTAATATGCCTTAAATAAATTAAAAAGGGGAAATTTTATGGAAAAAGTAAGAGATTTTTTAAACAGGCTTACGTCGAATTACAAAACGTACGTAAAACAGTACATGGCAACAAATATAGTAATAATTATTGCAACACTTGTGTTTACATTTGCAAATTTTAATGCATGGAGCAAGTTTTTAACTTCGTTTGCGATTATTGCTGTAATTGCTGCCATTAATTTCTTTGTGGTGGAATCATATTTTAAAGAAAAAAAGTCAAAAATGTATTCATGTGTTGCTGGATTTGTAATCGCAGTGGTACTTGAAAGATTTGCTCATTACAACGTATTTGGTGCGAGTGCATCAAGAATTTTAACTGGATATTATATAGTAGCTTTTTTGATAGGGCTATTTAAAGTTATAAAAAATTCTGGACTAGAGTTATCGAAATATTGTACTAGAGTATTCAAAAATTTATTCGGAACAGGTGTAATATATGGAATTTTAGTAGTTGGATTTGCTTTAATAATGGCAATATCAATCAGCTTGCTAACTCCAGGCAAAAATTATGAATTAGTATTAAGAGCACAAATTGCAATAGCAGGTTTTTTCTTAATTCCAGCAACATTGTTATCAATAACAAATACAGAAGGAGAAAATTCTAAGTTTATAGAAACGGTAATTTCATTCGTATTATTACCATTAACAGCTATTGCAACAATAATAATCTATATATACATGATAAAAATATTGGTATTAAGACAAATTCCGCAAAATTCAATTTATAGAATTGTAGCAGGACTATTTGTTGTGGCTTTTCCAGTATGGGTAATGACTTACGAATTTAAAGAGAAAAATAGATTTGTAGAAGTATTTTCAAAGATAATGCCAATAGCATTCATTCCGTTGATTGGACTTCAAATATATTCGATTGGAGCAAGAATTGGTGAGAATGGAATTACACCTGTAAGATACATGGGAGTAATGTTTATAATATTTGAAATCATAGCAATTGTTCTATCTATAGTAAATAAAAGAAAATATTTAACCAATGCTGTACTAGTTGCAGCGGGACTGATGGCAATTTCAACAATATTGCCAGTAGTAAACATGGAAGAAATATCGAATTACAATCAGGCATCAAGATTAAGAAATGCATGGAGAGAAGGAGAAAGCTTTACAAGCCTTTCAAAAGAGGAAAAGGCAACTGCATCAAGTGCTTACAGATACTTATCAAGACAGGAAAATTGTGAAAAATACCTACCAAAATATTTGGATAAGGAAGAGCTTACAAAAAAATTAATTGAACATTACAGTCCATACGATGAAGATTATGAATACAGATCAACACGTGAAAATGTGTATTCGCAATATTCAACCGATGGAGTAATACCGGTAGAAGGATATAGCTATATAAAGGGATTTCAAGTATCTGAATACAGTGCTAAAGAGAATGAATTAGAAAATATAAGCTTAGATGATGCTTTTAACATAAACCTAAAAGATTATGTATTAAATGTAATAGAAGCAAAGAAAAATAGCGATAAAAGTGCAAAAGAATACATTGCAAATCATAGAATTCATAGAGTAGATGACACAAGAAATATTTATATTACAACTGTGGACATAAGCTATAATACTGATTCGGAAGGCAACTATGATTCAGAACAAGAAATGACGATAATCATAAAAGGATATTTTTTGATAAAATAATGAAAAAAATGGAATAAAAAATTACATAATTAGAGAGTAATAAAATTTAATAGTCAGGTCAATTTTAAGCTTTGACTATTAAAACAAGCTAGAAAGGTAAAAATAAATATGAATGTTTTAGCAATAGGCGATTTAGTTGGAGAACAGAGTGTAAAAAAATTAAGAGAAGAACTTCCTAAAATAAGAGAAGAAGAGAAGATAGATTTTGTAATAGTTAATGCTGAGAACGTTGCCGGAGGAATGGGAATAACAACAAAATTATTTAACGATTTGAAGGCTTTAAACATTGATGCGATAACTATGGGCAACCATACTTGGGGAAAGAAGGATATTTTTTCATTTATAGATGATGAGAAAATGTTAAGACCTGCAAATTATCCAGAAAATGTACCTGGAAAGGGATACAGAATTTATAAAACCAAGTCTCATAATGTATGTGTGGTAAATTTAATTGGAAGAACAGATATGAATGTATTGTCTGAAAATCCATTCTTAAAAATGCAAGAAATTTTGAAGGAAGTAAAAGGAAGAGCAGACATTATAATGCTGGACTTTCATGCGGAAGCTACTGCCGAAAAAATTGCAATGGGCTATTATCTAGATGGCAAAATAACTGCAATGTTTGGA
>ERZ827440.2488-NODE-2488-length-16164-cov-4.348190_pt1 | contig 16164 bp, 13 predicted proteins | sample MGYA00519774_ERZ827440 | MGnify/ENA primary metagenome ERZ827440 (study PRJEB31778, sample SAMEA3449302) | human gut metagenome | biome: human gut; feature: human-associated habitat; material: faeces | place: United Kingdom | collected 2010/2012 ... | reverse complement strand
GTAATTCATTTATTACATTTTGAATACGTATTCAAAATGTAATAAATGAATTACATGGAGAAAAAATTGATGTTATAGAATGGAACCCAGATATTTCAATATATATAGCAGCAGCACTTCTTCCTGCAAAAATAATGGCAGTTGATAGTAAAGAAGATGAAAAATTTGCTCAAGTAATAGTTCCAGATGACCAATTATCTTTAGCAATAGGCAAAGCTGGTCAAAATGCAAGACTTGCAGCAAGACTTACTAATTGGAAAATTGATATAAAATCTGAAAGTCAATTTAGACAAATGCTACAAGAACAGGCAAATTCAGAAAATCAAGAGGAAAGTAGTAAAAAAGAAGATTCTTCAGAAGAAATAGAGAATAATGAAGAATAGAAAGCAATTCTAAAGAATATAAAATCAAAAGAGAGATTAAAAAGGAGAAGATTTAATTTGAAAAAAATACCACAAAGAACTTGTATAGGTTGTAATAGCAAAAAAGACAAAAAAGACTTGATAAGAGTTGTAAAAAATAAAGATGGGCAAATCAGTATAGATTTAACAGGAAAGAAAGATGGAAGAGGAATTTACCTTTGTAAATCTGAAGAATGTCTAAATAAAGCTATAAAAAATAAAAGAATTTCTAGAACTTTTGAGATGGAAATTGATGAAAGTATATACGAGAATTTAAGAAATTTTATAAATGGAGGTGAGATTATTGGGTAAAATGAAATTATATGAACTAGCAAAAGAAATGGATGTATCTAGTAAAGATTTACTAGAACAAGCAAAAGAGATGGGTATAAATATAAAAAGCCATTTAAGTGTTATTTCTGATGATGATGTTAAAAATTTAAAAGCTAAATATCAAAGAAAAGGTGTAACAGATGTAAAACCAAAAGAGGAGAAAAAGCCTAAAAAAGAAAATTCACAAAAGAAAGATAATCCAGTAATAATTAGAAGAGAAGTGATTATCGAGGAAGAGGGAAATAAAGAGAAAAAGCAAGAACCAAAACGTAATGATAATAAAAATCCATTTGTACAAAGAAATCAAAAAAAGGATTATAATATAGTCTATAGAAACAAACCAACTAAACCTATGACTGTAAGTGAGTTATTTGGTTTGAATAAAGACGAAAAGAAAGTTGAAAATAAAAAGAAAGAGGATACCGAGAAAAAAGAAGCAATGAAAGTAGAAGAAAAAAAGGTAGAACAAAAAGTAGAAACAAAAGTCCAAGAAAATGTGGTACATACAAAAAATCAAAATGTAAATATGAATAAAAATAATGACTTCCAAGATAGAAGAAACCAATCATCAGAAAGAGGAAATTACCAATCTCACAATAATAGAAATAATGATAGAAATGGCTATCAAAATAATAGAAGAGATGGATTTAGACCAAATAACAGAAATAATGATGGTCAAAATGGTTTCCAAAAAAGAGATAATAATAGATATCAAAATAATAATGGAGAAAAACCTTGGCAAAGAGATAATAGAGATGGTAGAAATAATGGTCAAAATAATTTCAGAAACAATAATCAAAATGGTAGAAATGGTTACAATAATAATTATAACAACAATGGCGGAAACAGATTTGGAAACAATAATAGACGTCCATTAGATGAAAAAGGAATTGAGAAAAACATCAAAAACATTATTACCGTTGAAACAAATATCGAAGAGAAGTCAGCTCGTGAATATAGCAGAAATATTGATAAACAAAAAAATAATAGCAAATATGATGAAAATAGAAGTGCTAAGAAAAAATCAAGAAGAAATCAAGAGGATTATTCTATAAATGAGAAGAAATTAAATAACTTAAAACAAAGAAATAATTTATCAAATATGTTCGAGGACCAAGAAGATAGTATGCTTGATTATTATGATTTAACAACACAAAGAGGTAGAAAAGGTAAGAAGAAAGTGGCAAAAGGAGAAGAAAGAACAAAACAAAAAATCTTCAAACTTACAGAAATTACAATACCTGAATCTATTAGTGTTAAAGATTTAGCAACAGAGCTTAAAAAGACATCAAGTGAGGTTATAATGAAACTTATGTCACTTGGAATTATGGCTACTTTAAACAATAACTTGGATTTTGATACAGCATTTTTAGTTGCTTCTGAATTTGGTGTAACTGCAAACAAGAAACAAGAAGTTAAAGAAGAAGATGTATTATTTGATGAATCTGAGGACAAAGAAAATGAATTAAAAGAACGTCCACCAGTAGTTGTTGTTATGGGTCACGTTGACCATGGTAAAACATCACTTCTAGATGTAATTAGAAAAACAAATGTAATAGGTGGAGAAGCAGGTGGAATTACACAAGCAATTGGTGCATATCAAGTAAAGGTTAATGATAGAGATATTACGTTCTTAGATACACCAGGACACGAAGCATTTACTCAAATGAGAGCAAGAGGTGCTCAAATTACTGATATTGCAATATTGGTTGTTGCTGCAAATGATGGTGTAATGCCTCAAACTGTTGAAGCTATTAACCATGCAAAATCAGCTGGAATTCCAATAATTGTTGCAATCAACAAAATAGATTTACCAGATGCCAACCCTCAAAAAGTTAAAGAAGAATTAATGCAATATGAATTAGTACCAGAAGAATGGGGAGGAGATACAATTTATGTTGAAATCTCTGCTAAGAAGAATTTGAATATTGACCAACTACTAGAAATGGTATTACTAGAAGCGGATGTCTTAGAATTAAAAGCAAACCCTACAAAACAAGCAAAAGGTGCTGTAATAGAAGCAAGACTTGATAAAAATAAAGGTGCTATTGCATCAGTTCTAGTTCAAAGAGGAAAACTAGATGTTGGAGATACCGTAGTTGTTGGAACATCAATTGGTAGAATACGTTCAATGGTAAATGATAAAGGTAAAAAAGTAAAATCAGCTGGACCATCAACACCAGTAGAAATTATGGGATTAACAGAAGTTCCACAAGCAGGAGACATCTTCTATGAAGTTAAAGATGAAAAAATGGCTAAACACTTAATAGAAAGAAGAAAACGTCAAGCTAGAGAAAAATCAATAAATCAAGTATCAGCAGTAACATTAGATAATCTATTTGGACAAATGGAAGAAGGAAAATTAAAACAATTAAACTTAATTGTAAAAGCAGATGTTCAAGGTTCTGTTGAAGCATTAAAACAATCTCTAGAAAAATTATCAAATGAGGAAGTAAGAGTAAAAGTAATCCACTCAGCAGCAGGAGCTGTTACAGAATCTGATGTTACACTTGCAAAGGTTTCAAATGCTATTATAATTGCATTTAATGTAAGACCAGTTGCAACAGCTAAAAATGAAGCTGAAAAAGACGAAGTTCAAATTAAACAATATTCTGTAATTTACCAAGCAATAGACGACGTAGAAGCTGCTATGAAAGGAATGCTTGACCCTAAATTCGAGGAAGAGGTTATAGGAACTGCAGAAATTAGACAAATCTTTAAAATATCAAATGTTGGAACAATTGGTGGAGCAATGGTACTTACAGGTAAAATTGCTAGAAATGCAGGAGTTAGAGTTATTCGTGATGATGTTGTTATCCACGACGGAAAACTTATATCTTTAAAACGTTTCAAAGATGATGCAAAAGAAGTTGCAAAAGACTTTGAATGTGGTATCCAATTAGAAAAATATAATGATATTAAAGAGGGAGACATCTTAGAAGCTTATATTATGAAAGAAATAAAAAGATAGGAGGCTATTATGCCACAAAGAAAAACAACAAATAGAATGGATAAGGTTAATGAGGAGTTAAAAAAAGAAATTAGTGTTATAATTGACCAAGATTTAAGAAATCAAAATATAACAGGACTAATTAGTGTAACTAAGGTCAAAACTGCTCCAGATTTGCGTACTGCTAGAGTTTATATTAGTTTACTTAATTGCAAGAGCAAGAAAAACACTCTTGAGGGTATTAAGAAAGCCTCAGGTTATATAAGATCTGAAATTGCTAAAAGAGTTAATTTAAGATATACTCCTGAACTTATTTTTGAGGTTGACGAGAGTATGGAGTATGGCTCTAGAATTGAGAGTATTTTGAAGGAAATTATGCCAGAGGAGAAAAAATAAAAACAGTGGCAACAAGCCCAAATGGGACCGGGTCTTTTTTGTCCCAATGAGACGAAATTCGTTTAATATTAAAAAATGGGACAAAAAAGACCCGGTCCCATTTGGGCGAGAAAGGAAGAAATATGACACTAGATACAATATTAGAAGAAATAAAAAAAGCAGAAAAAATTGTAATACTAACACACGAATTACCAGATGGAGATGCAGTAGGAAGTTCTTTAGCAACAGGTTTAGCCTTAGAAGAAATGGGGAAAAATGTAGATATTATAATACCAGAATATTCAAAATCGTTTTCATTTTTACCTAAAATAGATAAATTAAAAAAATCTAGCGATGTAGAAAAATACGATTTAGCAATAGCATTAGATTGTGCAGATATAAAAATATTAAAAGGCTATACAAAATATTTCGAAAAAGCGAAAACAAAAATAGTAATAGACCATCATAGTAGTAACATAATGTATGGAGATATAAACTTTGTAAATCCAGTTGCACCAGCATGCGCGCAAGTTTTAATTGGAATGTTTAGCTATTTTGGAATAAAAATGACTAAAGATATGGCAACTTGTGTAATGACAGGAATAATTACAGATACAGGTGGATTTTCTTATGGTGCAACTACAGAAACCTTTGAATTCGCAGCAGAAATTTTATCACTTGGTGTAAACATATCTGAAATATTTAGAAGAGCTTTACACACAAAAAATAAAGCTAATTTCGAGTTAACAAAAAGAGCAATGGATAGATTAGAATTTTTTGAAGATGGAAAAGTTGCTTTTACATATATAACTGGACAAGACCAAGAAGAGGTAAATGCCGTTCCTGGTGACCATGAAGGAATTGTTGATGTAGGTAAAAACATAGATGATGTTGAAGTTTCAATATTTTTACACGAGGTAAAAGGAAAAGGATACAAGATTTCTTTAAGGTCCTTAGAGTATGTTGATGTTGCAAGTATTGCCATTATGCTTGGCGGTGGCGGACATTTAAGAGCTGCTGGAGCTTATGGCAAAGGAACAATTGAGCAGATTAGAGATAAGGTTCTTAAAGAAGTTAGGAAACAGCTTAAGTAAATATTTTGTAGTAGGATCGTTTCTTTTTCCATTGGGACCGTATCATTTCGCGAAAAGAAACGATCTTTTCGCGAAATGATACGGTCCCAATGGAAAAAAAAACGGTCCTTTCACGAAAAAAAGGAGTTTATATGGATGGAATTATAATAATAAATAAAGAAAAAAATTGGACATCGAATGATATAGTACAAAAACTAAAACACATATTTCACGAAAAAACAGGACATACAGGAACTTTAGACCCACTTGCAACAGGTGTACTTCCAATATTGGTTGGAAAAGGAACTAGTTTATCAAAGTATTTGGTAAATCATGATAAAGAATATATTGCAACTATTAGGTTAGGGGAAAAGACTTCTACAGGGGACCAAGAAGGAGAAATCATTGAAAAAAAGCCAGTAACAGATGATATGTTTGATGCAGAAAATGTAAGGAAAGTTCTTTCTGAATTTAAAGGAAAACAGAACCAAATTCCACCTATGTATTCAGCAATTAAAGTTAATGGTAAAAAACTTTATGAGTATGCTAGAAGTGGTAAGAAAGTAGAGATAGAACCTCGCGAGATTGAGATTTTTGATATTGATTTGATTTCTATATCTAAGGATATGAAGGAAATTGTGTATAAGGTTTGGTGTTCTAAAGGAACTTATATTAGAAGTTTATGTGAGGATATTGCTGAAAGACTTGGAACAGTGGGATTTATGAGCGGTTTAAATAGAACTAGAGTTGGGGATTTTAGAATTGAACAGGCTGTTAGGATTTCGGATGTTGCTGGTGATGAAGGTGTTGTAAATAGGGATATTATAAAGAGTAAGTTTATTTCAATAGAGGAATTTTTGATGGATAAAAATGAGATAGTTCTTGATAATATGAAGATTAGAAAGTTCTTAAATGGTGTGAAAATTTTTTGTGATAAAAGCGATGGAATATATAGGGTATATAGCGAAAATAGAGTATTTGTAGGAAGTGGAATTGCTAAAGATAAAAAATTGAAGAGAGATATTATTATTAATTTTTAAAAAAGAAGAGAACCAGAGAAACTCGAATTATAAAAATTGAGTTTCTCTAGTTCTTTTTTCATCTAATATATTAAGAAAAATTGACAAAACAAAACAGAGGGGCGAGTTTACGTCCCTCTGTCGGAATTAAATTGTTACATTGTAGTGTAAGATTATTCTTTGGTATTTGAATACTCAAAAAATCTTACATAAGTAGATGTTAAATCACGGTAAGCTGCCACCAGAACCTTAAGCTGTCGTTCAGCCTTAGACTGAATAACTGAGATTTCATTCGGGGACTGGGTTTGCAACTGATGAGACAGTTTTTCCGCATACTCAAACTGTCTGACCGTGAATGCATGGAATGCATGAGCATTAGCCAGAGTGAGACTTGGTAAACGGAATTTGCATCCTTTGTCAGGGCTACCGATTGTACGGAGCTCGACTCTTTTACCGCTTACATCAACGATATTCTTCGCCTGTAAGTCGCGAAGAAATTCATCTGAAATAAGATTCTTTTCTTTCAGAATGTAGAATAAATCGTCGATTGCGGTGTCAACCTTAGATAACTCTGCATTTATACGCTGAAGGTACAATTTTGGGTTATCCAGAGTCCAGTCTCTTATTGGTGATGGCTCAGGTGTACCATAGAGCTCATCATCTAACGCACTATTATGACGTGCTGCATTCCGGGCTACGTGGTAAATTCTGAATTCTTCGTTCATTTTAATTCCTCCTATTATGTTGAATATTATTCAGTAACAAAGACATTATATAACATTATGTAAATTTTGTCAATGAAAAATGCTAAAATTATGTAAACAATTACTAAAAGCACCAAAATGCATAGAAATATGGGGAGAAGAAAAATTAAAAATAATATTTTCAAGAAAGAATAAAAAATCATAATTTATTTCCTAAAAAAAAATTAAAAAAACTACTTGCAAATTGTCGAAATATAAAATATAATTAAAATGTATTAAAGACACTTAGGAGGAAAAAGATGGAAGATTTCGCAACTTATATATTAGAAGAAGAAAATTTATCTCAAAAAATGCTAATAACATACTATTTATCAAAAAAAACAGGAATATTTTTTGATAAATCAATAGTATTAAAAGCAGAAATAGCAAAAATGTTTATAGAATATATGCAAATAAATGTTGATAAAAACCTAGTATTAACAGCAATGTTACTATGTAACTGTAAAAAAATAGAAAATGCACAAAAAATAGGAAAATTAGAGACTTTTGCAAAAGATGGAGCAGAATATTTAAGCACATTAGGATTTAGCAAACGTTTTTGTAAAATATGTGAAGAGGTAAACAGATACAGTGAAAGCTCACCAAGAGAAAGAGAAAGCGACATTTTAGAAATAGTAGACCAATTTACAGGACTAATACTAAACAGGGTTGAAAGAGATGCATTTTCAACAGAAGAAGCATTAGTTGTATTAAAAGAAAGAAACTTAAAATATGCTGATAACAGATATATGGAAATGTTTACAGAATTCATAAAAGAATTAGAAAATATAACAATAAAAGAAACAATAGATGTGCCAATTATAAAAAAATTAGTTCATTTGCACAACAAAGAAGCTAATGTAAAGACTTTTATTGCAGCACTTGCAAATAATTATTCAGACAAAATAAATGAAGCAATAGAAGAAAATATAAAGAAAAAAGCCAAAAGAGTTCTAGCAAAAGAACCAAATGAAGTACAAAATATGAAATCAGATTTAGAAAAAATGAAAGAATTAGCATCTGCTACAAAAAAGCAAAGTAGAGCTTTATTTAGTGATGACACAACACAAAAAGTACTAAATCATAAATCAAAATACAAAGTGGAGGAATAGCAAAAATGTATGAAATATTTGCAGATTTACATATACATATAGGAAGATCAGAAAATGGAAAACCAATAAAAATAACAGGAGCAAGGAGCCTAAATTTTGCAAATATAGCAAAAGAATGTTATGAAAGAAAAGGAATACAAGTTGCAGGAATAATAGATTGTGCATCACCTTATGTTATAGAGGACATAGAAAACTTCTTAAAAACAGGGGATGCTTATGAACTTAAAGATGGAGGAATTATATACAAAGACAAAGTTTGCATATTACTTGGAAGTGAAGTTGAGACATCAGAAAAAGGAAGAAATGGAAAATCTGGAAGTGCGCATAATGTATGCTTTTTCCCATATCTAAAAGATATAAAAGGATTTTCAAATGAACTTGCAAAACACGTAAAAAATGTAACTTTAAGCACACAACGTTCAGATTTGTCAGGATATGATTTAGTAGATATTGTAGAAAAATATAATGGAATAGTAATACCAGCTCATATATTTACGCCACATAAAAGTTATTATGGAAATTGCACAGATAGACTAAAAGACATATTCAAAGAAAAATATGACAAAATATTCGCAGTAGAATTAGGATTAAGTTCAGATACATTTTTAGCAGATGAAATATCAGAATTAGAAAATAAAACATTTGTAACAAATTCAGATGCACATTCTCTACCAAAAATTGCAAGAGAATATAACAAAATGCAGGTAGAAGATATATCATTTAAAGAGATTGTAAAAGCACTAAAAAATGAAGATGGAAGAAAAGTGCTTGCAAATTATGGATTAGACCCAAAACTTGGAAAATATCATAGAAGTTTTTGCGAAGACTGTAACGATTCGATAGAGATAGACCAAGCAGCAACAGTATGCCCAAAATGTGGTGGAACAAATATAACTTTTGGAGTTTTTGATAGAATAGAATTAATAAAAGATAAAAAAGAAACAAAAAGCCCAGAAAATAGACCACCTTACATATATCAAGTGCCACTAAGTTTTATCCCAGGAGTTGGAGGAAAGACTGTTGAAAAATTATTAAGCAATTTTGAAACAGAAATGAATGTTTTACATAAAGTATCAGAAGATGATATAGAAGCAGTTGTTGGAGCAAAGGTTGCAAAAAATATAATGAATAGTATAAATGGAAATATCCACGTTCACTCTGGTGGCGGAGGAGTTTATGGAAAAGTAGAGGTAAAGTAGAAAGTTTACCTCTATTTTTTGGTAATTTCGAAATGGGGACGGTTCCTTTTTGAAAAAGGAACCGTCCCCATTTCGAAAAATTCTCCATCAAAAAGAAGTTCTTTTTACAAATGAAATGGAATAAACATTAAAAAAACAAAAAAGGGAGAACTTCCAAATGAAAAAAATAAAAATGCCATCAATTATAAAAAATACGATAGGTCAATATATATCAAATAATTTAAAAGAGTATATATTAGTTTTAATAATATTTTTAATAGGGATATTTATAGGAGTAATGTTTATAAATAATTGCTCAGAGGAGCAAGAAACTAGTGTTATATCATATATAAATGAATTCATAGAAAAATTTAAAACAATGGAAAATTTGGATAAGACCGATTTGCTAATGGATTCAATAAAAAGCAATATTGGATTAGCTATAATAATTTGGCTTGCAGGAACAACAATAATAGGAATGCCTGTTGTTTTGGGAATAATATTATTTAGGGGATTTTGCTTAGGATATACGGTATCATCCATATCATTGGCTTGTCGGAGCTGGAAAAGGTTTGTTATTTGGCTTTATGGGGCTAACTTTGCAAAATATAGTTTTTATACCAGCCCTTCTTACTATGGGAGTGAGTAGTATTAAGCTGTACAAGGCTATTGTAAATGATAGAAGAAAAGAGAATATAAAAATAGAAATTATAAGACACAGTGTTATTTCAAGTTTGATGGTGATTTTATTATTTGTAGCTAGTTTGCTAGAATGTGAGATATCAGTTTCGTTATTAAGTTTTGTAATGAAGAAGGAGATTTTCTGATTTGGCAAAAAGAAACGATCTTTTCGCAAAAGGAAACGGTCCCAATGAAAAAAGAAACGATCTTTTCGCGAAAGGAAACGGTCCCAATAAAAAAAGAACCGGTCCTAATGCGAAAAAAACAAAAAAATCTCCAAAAACTATTTACATTTTCTGATTAGTTTGATATAACATATAGGAACCTTATGTAAATAGATTATTGCATAAAATATAAAAAAGATGGAGAATGGTAATGGAAAAACAATTAAAACAATTTTATAAATTTCTTGAAGTTGACAAAAAAGTATCTAACAACACACTTCAATCATACAAAAGAGATTTAAAGCAATTTTCAGAATATCTAGATGAAAAAGGTATAAAATATAATAAAGTAACAGAGCAAGATATAAAAGAATACTTAGAGTACTTATCAGAGGAAGAGGGAAAGAAACCATCAACAATCTCTAGAACAATAGCATCAATAAGAGCATTTTATCAATATGAAGTAAAAAACAAAAAAACAATGCAAAATCCAACAGAAAATATACAATCACCAAAAATAGAAAAAAGAACACCTTGTATTTTAACATCACAAGAAGTAGAATTACTATTAGAGCAACCAAAAGATGTAGATTTAAAAGGAACAAGAGACAAAGCAATGCTTGAATTTGCTTATGCAACAGGAATGAGAGTTACAGAAATAATATCTTTAAATATAGAAGATGTAGACTTAAAAGAAGGAACAGTTATGTGCAAAAATGGCAGTAGAACAAGAACAATTCCATTAGGAAAAATGTCACTTGATGCTTTAAAAGAATATATAGAAGATGCACGTAATATATTGGTAAAAACAGAAAAAGAGCAGGCGTTGTTTGTTAATTTAAACGGTAGAAGATTAACAAGACAAGGATTTTGGAAAATAATAAAATTCTATCAAGAACAAGCAAATATCACAAAAGATATAACACCACATACATTAAGACATTCATTTGCAACACATTTATTACAAAATGGTGCAGATTTAAAATCTATTCAAATGATGCTTGGACATTCTGATATATCATCAACACAAGTTTATATGCAATTTCAGAATGATGGATTAAATGATGTTTATAAAAAGACACATCCTAGAGCATAGAAATTTGCATAAAAGTATTGCATAATTTTACAATTCGTGATAATATAGTAAACATAATATAAAAATTCGATAAAAAAGCAAAGTAGATATATGGAAAATTTGTTAAAGAGAAAATAGCCTCGGCTGAAAGCTATTTAAAATTATATATTGAAATTTCACTTTTTTAGAACTTTTTGTGAAAGCTTTTGGGTTGCGGAAAAAGTAGCAACAAACCAAAGTAATTAGCATTAAGCGATTAAACCACGTTATAGGTTTTAAATAAGGTTAATTAAGCTTTAAGAAAAGCAAATTAATAAATTTAGGTGGTACCACGGAAAATCCATTTCGTCCTATTGTTGTAGGCGAAGTGGATTTTTTTTGCAATCGAAAAGGAAAAAATGTACCAAAAGGACCGGGTCTTAATGGTGCATGTTCTAAAAAGACCCGGTCACTTTGGTGCAATGGTATAAAAAGAAAGGAAGGCAAAAAGAATGAAAGAACAAATAGAACAAATCAAACTAAAATCAATTGAAGAAATAAAAAACTCAACTGATTTAAAAAATCTAGAAGAATTAAGAGTAAAATATCTAGGTAAAAAAGGTGAATTAACAGCAGTATTAAGAGGAATGAAAGACCTATCACCAGAAGAAAGACCAATAATTGGAAATCTTGTGAACGATGTAAAAGCAGATTTAGAAAACTTAATAGAGGAAAAAGAAACTTTATTTAAACAAGAAGAATTAAACAAAAAATTAGAAGCTGAAAAAATAGACATAACTTTACCTGGAAGTAAATTAAAAAGAGGAAGCTTGCACCCTGTAAATAGAATAATAGAAGACATAGAGGACCTATTTGTATCAATGGGATATGATGTAGTAGAAGGACCAGAACTTGAAACAGATGAATTTTGTTTCGAAAGATTAAATTTACCTAAAGGACATCCAGCAAGAGATATGCAAGATAGTTTTTATATAACAGACGAATATTTGCTAAGAACACAAACATCAGCAGTTCAAGCAAGAACAATGGTTGCAAATACTGAAAAAAGTCCAATAAGAATAATAACAGCAGGAAAAACATATCGTAGGGAAGATGATGCGACACATTCACATCAATTTAATCAAATAGAAGGATTAGTAATTGACAAAAAAGAAAGAAATGTATCTTTAGCAGATCTTAAGGGAACATTGGAAGTTTTTGTTAGAAAAATAATAGGAGCAAATTTAGATTTAAGATTTAGACCTAGCTATTTCCCATTTACAGAACCATCTTATGAGGTGGATGTAACTTGCTTTAAATGTGGTGGAAAAGGATGTAATCTTTGTAAACAAACAGGATGGATAGAAGTTTTGGGTAGTGGTATTGTTCATCCAAATGTTTTGAAGATGAATGGTTATGACCCTGAAAAATATAGCGGATTTGCATTTGGAACAGGCATTGATAGATTGGCTATGTTTAGATATGGTATTACAGATATGAGATATCTTTATGCAAATGATGTAAGATTTTTAAAACAATTTGATAGAAAAGACGAGGAGTAGAAATTTCGCAAAGGGACCGTTTCTTTTTGTGAAAAGAAACGGTCCCAATGAGAAAAGAAACGATCATTTCGCGAAAAGAAACGGTCCCAATGGAAAAAGAAACGATCTTATTGAGAAAAGGAGAGCAAAAAATATGAAATTAAGTACAAATTTTCTAAAAGAATATGTAAATATAGATGAAAACCTAGATGTAAAAACTCTAGCAGAAGATATGACAAGAGTTGGAAATGAGTATGATTCAGCAGAAAAGTTAATAAACGCAACTCATTTAATAATAGGAGAGGTAATAGAATGCGAAGAACATCCAGATTCTGACCATCTTCATATATGTAAAGTTAATATAGGAACTGAAGTCTTAGATATTGTGTGTGGTGCACCAAATGTAAGAAAAGGATTAAAAGTTATTGTGGCACAAGTAGGTGCTGAGCTTCCTGGTGATTTCAAAATAAAAAAAGGTGTTATAAGAGGTCAAGTTTCAAATGGAATGTTATGTGCCTTATATGAAATTGGAATTGATAAAAAATTCTTATCAGAAGCTGATAAAAATGGAATTGCGGAACTTCCAGACAATGCACCAGTTGGTGGAGACCCTATTAAGTTTTTAAAGCTTGATGATAGTGTTATAGATTTCGAATTAACAGCAAACAGAGGGGATTTACTAAGTGTTTTAGGAATGGCTTATGAGGTGTCAGCTATATACGATAAGGAAGTAACCATTCCAGATATAGGTCACAAAGAATCTGAAAACGATATTTCAAAAGAGTTTGAAACTATAGTTGAAACAGATAATTGTACAGTATTTTTAACAAGAAAGGTTAAAGATGTTCAAATTAAAGAGAGCCCAGAATTTATAAGAAATAGACTAATTGCATCAGGAATTAGACCAATAAATAATGTAGTAGACATAAGTAACTATGTTATGTTAGAGCTTGGTCAACCACTTCATTTTTATGATGCAGATAACCTTGGAAACAAAATAGTTGTAAGAATGGCTGAAGATGGCGAAAAATTAACAACATTAGATAGCCAAGAAAGAACTTTAACTAAAGATGATATAGTTATTACTGATGGCACAAAGGCAGTTGGCCTAGCAGGAGTTATGGGAGGATTAAATACAGAGGTTGAAGCTACAACTAAAAATGTTATAATTGAATCTGCTATATTTGATTCGGTGAAGGTAAGAAAAACATCAAATAAAATTTTAAGAAGTGAGGCAAGTAACAGATTTGAGAAAGGCTTAGACCCTGCAAGAACATATATGGCAATTGAAAGAGCTTGCAATTTGCTAGAAAAATATGCTGGAGCAAAAGTTTGCAAGGGAATGCTTAAATATGATGTGACTAATAACAAAGAAAAAGAAATCGAAATTGAATATAAATTTATAAATGATGTATTAGGTACAAATATTTCAAATGATGATATAAATGATGTATTTAAAAAACTAAAATTTGAAATAAAACCAAGCGAAAAATCAGTTGTAGTTACAGTACCTACCAGAAGAATCGACATTGACATCAAAGAGGACCTAGTAGAAGAAGTAGGAAGAATTTATGGAGTAAATAATATTCAAGGCAAACTTCCAGTTGTTCCAATGAAAATGGGAAGTGTAGACAAAACAATGAGAAAAATTAGACATAAAATGAGTGATTTAGGTCTAAACGAAACTTTATCATATATTTTAATAAATGACAAAGATGTAAAGAAATTTACAACAGATGAGTTTGAACCATTAAAATTGCTAGATCCAATAACAGAAGAAAGAAACACATTAAGATATAGTATAATTCCATCATTATATAAAATATATGAATACAATAAAGCACGTGAAAACAAAGATGTTTGCCTATTCGAAATTGGAAAAGGTTTCTGGAATAAAAATGGCGAATTTGGCGAAAATAAAAAAATCAGTGTTTTGATGACAGGAAAATATTATAACAAAATTGGATATAATGAACAAATTAATTTTTATGACATAAAAGGAGTAACAGAAGAATTACTTGATTTCTTAGGATATAACGGAAGATATAGTTTTGTTATGCCAAAACAAATGCCAAAAGAATTCCACCCAGGTCAAACTGCAGAAATCTCTGTAAATAATGACATTGTTGGAATTATAGGTAGAATCCATCCAGAAATTGAAAAAGAAAATGTGTATGTAATGGAAATTAATTTAGATAAATTACTTGCAAAACGTGTTGGAAAGATGAAATTTAAAGAAATTTCAAAATTCCCAGTAATTAAGAAAGATTTATCAATTTTGGTTGATAAAAATATTCCATCAAGAGATATTGCCTCTAAGATTAAGAAAAAAGCAGGTAAACTTTTAATTGATATTAATGTTTTTGACTTATATGAAGGAAAGAACATTGATGCAAATAAAAAGAGTTTAGCTTATTCGTTAACATTTGGAGATAATAATAGAACTTTAAATGATGACGAGATTGTAGCTATTATGGATAAAGTAATTGCTGATTTAGAAAAAGATGGAATGGAGCTTAGAAAATAATTTTTGGATTGGGGACGGTTCTTTTTCGGAAAAGGAACCGTCCCCAATCAGAAAAAAGTAGCAAATATCTGCTACTTTTTTTAATAATTTTTATCTACATGGATAATTATATCTCTAAAAACTTTTCTATCATTAGGTGAAAAAGCCTTTAAATATTCTGTTAAAGTTGAATCTAAAGTTTCTTCTCTGAATGTCAAAAGACCTTCAAACAGTTTATTTGGTGAAATTTTTAAGAAGTTGCATAAATTTAATAAAGTAGGAACACTACCAACATTTCTACCATTTTCTATGTTTCTTAATAAATCTATTGAAATATTGACTCCTTCTGAAACAAATTCTTGTGTGTACTTTAAATCTTTTCGAGCTTGTTTTAAATTCTTTCCTAAAATTTGTAATATATCTTCGTTTTTAATTAGCAATATTAACACCTACTTTCATAATATTATATAATAATACCATCGAATTGAAATCTTAAAAAGTGAGCTAAAATAATTCAAAATTCATAATGCACAAAAATATAATGATTTATATTAATATAACCGTAAACCGTGGAATTATTATATATGTTATAATAAAAATAATGAAAAGTTTGTCGAATTGTGAATGAAGCATTAAAAAAAGTAACTATACTACGTATAAAACGTCGATAACATAAAAATAATTATTTTTTTCAAAAAAGTGTTGCTAAAATTAAAATAATAGTATAGAATATGTGCATAAATTAATTATAAGAAAAGGAGAACATATGATGAAAAAATTAGCTGAAATACTACAAAAAGGAAGTATTGTAAGGAAAAAACAAAGAGGTATAACCTTAATTGCACTAGTAGTAACAATAATAGTGCTTTTAATTTTGGCAGGTGTTAGTATTAGTATGTTGACTGGGCAAAATGGGATTTTAAATAGGGCGTCAGAGGCAAAGAAAAATACAGAAGCTGCATCAGACCTAGAATTTTTACAGACAAAAGCTTATGAAGCTGTAACAAATTATTATGTAAAAGGTCAAACAGGTT
>ERZ827440.2487-NODE-2487-length-16164-cov-6.792104_pt1 | contig 16164 bp, 15 predicted proteins | sample MGYA00519774_ERZ827440 | MGnify/ENA primary metagenome ERZ827440 (study PRJEB31778, sample SAMEA3449302) | human gut metagenome | biome: human gut; feature: human-associated habitat; material: faeces | place: United Kingdom | collected 2010/2012 ... | reverse complement strand
TTTACAAATTTTAGGATAAATAGTAAAATAATACATAGAAATGCTTTAATTATATATAGAGGCAATTTGCTTATAGTGTACTATTAAGAACGAGGAGGAATAATATTTTGATTAATTTTTCAGAATACAAGGAAGCTTTAGATTATGCTAAACGGTATTTTTTAAACGATTTAAAAGAGCTTGAAATTGTTTCAGCACAAATTTATGGTTCATCTACTTATGGAGAAGGATTTGTTAAGGGGGTATCAGATATTGATATATGTGTTTTTACTCCTAAAATGTATAACATGAAATATCGAGATATTGTCAGTTATATTATGAATAATGCTAAAGGTGATTTTATAGACAAAAAGCCATCTATAGTGGTTGACTACATTGCAGATCGGATTGAATTTTATCTTAATCATCCACAAATAGCAATAGATGTAACCATTATGGCTCCAGAATTACCTAATAGTAACAATATGGAGGAAACAGTAGCACATGATTCGGTGGATATATTTTTAGGAGCGTTTTATCAAAGAGGAATCCCACTTATAGGTGAAATTCCCAAAAAGAAACTAATAGAAAATGAATTTTTTCCATTCTATAATGAAAACTTGAGAAAAAAGCGATTAGATATGTTAATTCCACGAATTGAAAAATATAATAAAAGAATAGAAATTTTGATTGAACAAAAAGGATACGATATATTAGATTATATCTATAAATCAAGAGAGTATTTTCTAAAATGGTTATTTATCTATAAAAGAGAATATCCTGTTAATTTACACAAACATTTGGAGTACCAACTATCAAATATTTTACGTTTGCCTCAAGAAGAAAGAGAAAGATTATTATTTATAGGAGATGGTGACTTATTTAGATTAGCCTCTAATTATTTACAAATTGTAAATAATTATTTAAATGAGTATAAAAAACTATAAGCATACCCAAAGTGCAGATATATTTAATAAATCTGCACTTTGAAACTTAATTTTAAGGAGAATGTTGTTTTATGAAAAATACCATACAATATCCTGATTATGATAGATGTATTTTATCTGTAAGTGCATCACTTTTAAGTAAATTCGGTCTTAAATCAAACTATCCAACATTAAAAGAATTGGACAAATATCTAGAAAAAAATTATAAAAATATCATATTTTTAATAATAGACTGTTTAGGTTCAGAAATATTAGAAAAAAATTTAAACGAATATAGTATATTAAAAAAACATATAAGGACTAACATTACTACAGTATTTCCAAGTACAACAGTGGCAGCTACAACAGCGTTTCATTCAGGTATTTCTACTCTAGAAAATGGGTGGATAGGTTGGATGCCATACTTTAGGGAATATAATGATATTATAGAAATTTTTACTTCAAAACAATTTTATACAGGGAAAAAGTTAGACATTCCTGATATAGGAAAGAATATTTTACAATATGAAACTATATATTCAAAGATTATAAAGAAAAATTCTGATGTAATATACCATAAAATATTTCCAAGTTTTGTACCAAATGGAGCTAAAACTATTGAGGAACTTTGCAATAATATATATAAAGCTTGTATTAATGAAAATAAATGTAATTTAATATCTGCATATTGGAATGAACCAGATCATACGATTCATCGTACTGGGGTAACATCAAAGGAAACAAAGCAAGTATTAGAAAATATAGATGGAAATATAAAACAATTAATAGATAAATTAGATGACTCATTAATTATTATATCAGCTGACCATGGAGCAATTGATGTAGAAGAAATTTATATAAATGAATATAAAGAACTTGTAAATTGTTTAAAAATGCCACCTTCAATAGAAACAAGATTTGTAACATTTTTTGTAAAGGAAAATATGAAAGAAATCTTCAAAGAAAATTTTGAAAATATATTTAATAAAGATTTTCTTCTTTTTACAAAAGAAGAATTTTCAAAGTCGAACTTATTAGGAAGAGGAAAAAAACATTATAAAATAGATGAATATTTAGGTGACTTTATAGCTATCAGTATATCTAATAAAGCAATTAGATATACAATAGATGGAAATAAATTTAAAAAGTTAATTGCAGATCATGCAGGGATGACTAAGGAGGAAATGGAAGTTCCAGTAATAATAATAGAAAAGGAGTAAGATATTGAGTATTAATTTAAAAGAATATTTTGGAGATTATAAATCTAAAAATGTAGAAATATTAAACAAATATATATCAATGTTAGATGAAAAAGTAAGTAAATATTATAATTTTGGTAAACCATTTTTTAAAGGAGATCATTGTTTAAATTATAAAGAATATTTGCAAAAATGCAAGTTAAATTATAATTCATTAACAGCAGAAGAAACATTCGAATATATTTCACCATTATATCAAAATTTACCTAACTGGAATAATCCAGGAACTATGATAAATGTAATACCACCAGTTAATCTTGTTTCAGTGGCAAGTATGAGCTTTTCTGAACTTTATAATCCAAACTTTGCACAAGATACATATGCGGGACTATTAATTTTATCAGAACTTGAAGTTACTAAATATATTTCAGATTTAGTGAATTGGGACTGGAAACAAAGCTTTGGAGTATTCACTTTTGGAGGAAAGGGTACAAATCTATATGCTACAAAGATAGCATTAACAAAAGCTTGTCCAGAAACTCAGAATTCAGGGTGTGAGATGAATAAATATTTTATGATAACTAGTAAAAATGCACATCCATGCCATTATGAAGTATGTAATTGGCTGGGAATTGGAAAAGATAATTGTATCGAAGCTAAATGTGACTTAGATGGAAGAATAGACATAGAAGATACTGAAAAAATAATTTGTAAAAATATTGAAAATGGAAAAATATTTCTAGGATTTAATTTAAATGGTGGTAGCACAAATGAACTTACAGTTGATCCAATTAAAAAAATCTCAGAACTCAATCAGAAGATTGCTAGCAAATATAAACTAGATTATATACCACATATTCATGTGGATTCTGTATTAGGTTGGGTATATTTATTTTTTAATGACTATGACTATACAATAAATCCTCTTGGAATAGAAAATAAATACCTAATGAAAATACAATCTATAAATAAAAAAGTTCAAGAATTTAAATATGCAGATTCACTTGGAATAGACTTCCATAAAACAGGTTTTTGTCCATATGTATCAAGTCTGTTTATTGTAAAAAATAGAAGAGATTTTTATAGTCTTAATTTGAATAAAGAAAATCCTTTAGAAGAATTACATTATGGAAATTATAATCCATTTGAAACAACATTAGAATTAACTCGAGCATCCAGTGGACCAATAATGGCACTGACTACTTTAAAATCACTAGGAATAAAAGGATTTCAAGAAATTATATCAAATATGTTTATATCAACAGAAAAATTTAGAAAATTACTTATAAAAAATAAGAACATTTGTATAATAAATGAAGAAACAGAATGGCTAGCAACGTTATTTATAGTAAAGCCTGAAAAATACAAAAAATATAATTTGGAAGAAATTTTAAAATTAGATGAGAAAGAAAAAGAAGATATTAAAGAATTTAATATAAATTATGCAAAATATATATTAGAAAAAGGAAAAAATGGAGAAATAACATTCACATTTACATCATCTAGAAGTTATAAAATTCCAAATACAAATATAAAATTAGGAGCATTAAAGGCATATCCTATGTCAGTATTTTTAAACGAAAATGAGGTTAATAATTTGATAGAAGAAATATCAATTAGTATAGAAAATTATAAAAAAAGTTTAAAAAATATAGACTATACAAAGTTATATAACATATCTGACAATATGGTATATAGAAGTAAAAGATAGGAGGAGTAAATTATATGAAACTTGTTATTATTTTTGGACCACATGCTGTTGGAAAAATGACTGTTGGACAAGAACTAGCAAAAATAACTGACTTAAAATTATTTCATAATCATATGACAATTGATATAGTTGCAGATTTGTTTGAAAATATGCCTCAAGAAAGGCGAAGATTAACAGAAATGTTCAGAAATGAAATATTTAAAAGTTTTGCAAGTAGTAACGAATATGGTATGATTTTTACATGTATGTGGGCTTTAGAAAGAAAGGATGATTGGGATTATATAGATAATCTAGAAAATATGTTCAAAAGTAATGGAGCAGAAGTATATTATGTTGAATTAGAAGCAGATTATGATATTAGACTTCAAAGGAACAAAACAGAAAATAGGCTTTTAAATAAACCATCTAAAAGAAATATAGAAAAATCAGAAAATTTATTTAAAGATATAGAAAACAGGCATAGATTAAATTCTTATCCAGGTGAAATAAAAAAAGAGAATTATATAAAAATTAATAACACTCATGTTTCTCCAGAAAATATAGCAAAAATAATAAAAGACAGATTTAGACTACAAAAAAGAGAAGAAAAGATGCAAGACGATGAGGTTGAAAAATGATGATATCGGGTTGCTAATGATTAAACAAAAAATCATAATAAAAAATCTTCCTAAAAGTGTTGTAAAAAAGAAAATTATTGATATAATAATAATTGTGAAAAAAATAACACTTAAAGGAGGATTTTTTATGTTAAAAAAAGTAGGAATATTAGCAAATGGTGGAGATGTATCAGGATTTAATGCTGTAATTAGAGCTATTGTAAAAACAGCAGAAAATCATGGAGTAGAATGTTATGGTATTATAGATGGATATAATGGTTTAATAAAAAAAGATTTTGAATTATTAAGCACAGCAGAAGGCGGAGAAGCTATAGGAATATTACCTAAAGGAGGTTCTATAATTGGGTCTTCTACAAATTCAAACTTATTTAATTATAAAGTTGTAAATGAAGATGGAAGTGTCGAATATAAAGATTTATCAGATGAAGCTATTAAAAATATTAAAGACTTTGGTTTTGATTGTGTATTTACACTAGGAGGAGATGGAACACAAAAATCTGCAAGAGATTTTTCAACAAAAGGTGTAAATGTTATAGGAGTACCTAAAACAATAGATAATGATGTTGCTTGTACAGATATAACTTTTGGATATAATACAGCAGTATCAGTTGCAATGGAAGCACTAGATAGATTACACACAACAGGAGCTACACACCATAGAATAATGGTACTAGAAGTAATGGGAAGATATGCAGGATGGATAGCATTAGAATCTGCAATAGCAGGAGGAGCAGACGTAGCGTTAATTCCAGAAATTCCATATGATATTAATAAAGTTGCAAGCAAAATAGAAAATAGGAAAAAAAGAGGAAAGAATTTCAGTATAGTAGTTGTTGCCGAAGGTGCAAAACCAATAGGTGGAGATATTACAATTATGGGAACAAGAAATAATGGTGCAGGTGTAGATAATACAAAATTAGGTGGAATTGGACAAACAGTAGCAATGCAATTACAAGAAATTACAGGATTAGAAGCTAGAAATACAACTTTAGGATATATGCAAAGGGGAGGAACACCAACAGCATTTGATAGAGTATTATCAACAAAATATGGAACAAAAGCAATGGAACTTGCATTAGAAGGAAAATTTGGGACATTAGCAGTTATGAAAGATGGAAAATTGGACAGTGTTTCTTTAGAAGATGTAGTAGGAAATAATACAAAAATAGGTGCAGTTTCTGGAAACACAGAAGAGAGCAACATTAGAAAAGTCACAATGGATGATGACTTAGTAAAAACAGCACGTGATATAGGAATTAATTTAGGGGACTAAAAAATATTACAATTATATTAAATTTTTATATATTAGATTGTATTAAAATAATAATATGATATAATCACTTCAAATAATACGAAGGAGGAGTCATATAATGGACAAAAAGAAAAAAATAATTTTAATATCAGTTATTGCCATTGTAATAGTTATAGCAATAGTAGTTTTATCAGTTTATTTTGTAAATAAAAATAAAACTAATACAGATAATAATAGTGCATCAACGAAAGTAGAAAAATTGTATAATACATTAACTGACAAAAAAGAATATAGTTTTTCATTTACATTAGATGATAATAATAAGCTATATTATGCAAAATCAGGAGATACAGCATATACAGATACAACATATAATGGAAGTGAATCTAAATATGTTATAAAAGATGGAAACTCATATTTGTTAATGGATGAATCTAAAAAATATTATACATATGCTAATAATACAATTGATCTAAACTTAGTAATAGATACATTAGAAAAACTAAAAGAAGAAGAACATCAAGATGGAGAAGAACAAATTGATGGAAAAAACTACAATTATGAAGAATATTCAACAATTACAGAATTGGCTATAGGTGATTTCTCAGAAAATACAAGTAATGCAAAAACAAGATTGTATTTTCAAGGGGATAAGTTAGTATATATTAAAACAATTGCAGGTGATAAGCAAGAATTGTTAAAAGTAGAAAATACATATAAAGTAGATAACCAATTGTTTAACATACCATCTGATTATACAGAAGGATAAAATATAAAAAATACAAAAGCCCAAAGGAAACTTTGGTTAGAGGAGGAGAAATTTAAAATGTCAACAAGATTTATATTAAATGAAACATCTTATTTTGGAAGAGGAGCAAGAGGAGAACTTGCTGGAGAATTAAAGAAAAGAAATTTTAAAAAAGTATTTTTAGTAAGTGATAAAGCACTAGTAAGTGCAGGAGTTGCAGCTAAAGTAGAAGAAGTATTAAATAAAATTGGAATTCCTTATGATTTATATGATGAAATAAAACCAAACCCAACAATAAAAAATGTTACAGATGGAGTAGAAGCTTGTAAAGCATCAGGAGCAGATGTAATAGTAACAGTTGGTGGTGGATCAAGCATGGATACAGCAAAAGCTATTTCAATTGTTATGACAAACCCAGATAGAGCAGATATAAAATCTTTAAATGGATTATCAAATACAAAAAATAGAGCTATGCCAGTAATTGCATTACCAACAACAGCTGGAACAGCTTCAGAAGTTACAATAAATTATGTAATAACAGATGAAGATGCAGAAGTAAAAATGGTATGTGTAGACCCAAATGATATTCCAATAGTTGCAATAGTAGATTCAGAATTAATGGAATCTATGCCAAAAGGTTTAGCTGCTGCAACAGGAATGGATGCATTAACACACGCAGTTGAAGGATATATAACAAAAGCACATAATGAAATGTCAGATATGTTTCATATGAAGGCTATTAAGCTTATATTTAAAAACTTAGCTTCAGCAGTAAATGATAAAGAACCATATGCAGTTGAACAAATTGGGCTTGCTCAATATATTGCAGGAATGGGATTTTCAAATGTTGGATTAGGAATAGTACATTCAATGGCACATCAATTAGGAGCTGTATATGATACACCACATGGAATTGCAAATGCAATGTTATTACCAACAGTAATGAGATTTAATGGAGAAAATCCAGAAACAGCACAAAGATTTAGAGAAATCTTATGTGAAATCGGAAGACCAGATGCAGCACACCTAAATGACCAAGATGTTATAAATACATTTGTATGGATGATATCAGAATTAAGCAAAGCAGTAGGAATTACAACAACAATAAAAGATTATGGAGCTAAAGAAGAAGATTTTGAAATGCTTGCAGAAAAAGCTATGAATGATCCTTGTAAACCAGGAAATCCAAGAGAAGTTACAAAAGAACAATTTATAGAATTATATAGAAGAGCTATGTAAAAAAAGTAGCTAAAATGCGTAAAAATACTTGTATTTTTAGGCATATTGTGTAATAATAAACTCGCCCTTATATATTTAAGGGGAGTTTTTTTATATGAAAATTCGAGGAGGAATAATATGTTAAATGATAAGTATAATCCAAAAGATTTTGAAGACAAATTATATGAACACTGGGAAAAATCAGGATATTTTAAACCAAGTATGGACAAAACAAAAGAAAGTTATTGTATAATGATGCCTCCTCCAAATGTAACTGGAAAATTACATATGGGACATGCATTAGATGGAACAATACAGGATATATTAATCCGTTTTAAAAGAATGCAAGGATATAATACTCTTTGGTTACCAGGATCAGACCACGCATCAATATCAACAGAAATGAAAGTTGTTCAAAAACTAAAATCAGAAGGAAAATCAAAACAAGAAATAGGAAGAGAAAAATTTTTAGAAGAAGCTTGGGATTGGACTAAATTATATGGTGGAACAATACAAGAACAACAACGTAAATTAGGATGTTCTTGTGATTGGGATAGACGTAGGTTTACATTAGACAAAGGATTATCTGATGCTGTTTTAGAAGAATTTATAAACTTATATAATCAAGGTTATATCTATAAAGGAACAAGAATGGTAAATTGGTGCCCAAATTGTAACACCGCAATATCAGATGCAGAAGTTGAATACAAAGAAGAAGCATCACATTTATGGCATCTAAGATATCAAATAAAAGGTGAAGATAGATATGTAGAAGTTGCAACAACAAGACCTGAAACCATGTTAGGAGATACAGCAGTTGCAGTAAATCCAAATGATGAAAGATATAAAGATATCGTAGGGAAAACATGTATATTACCAATAGTAAATAGAGAAATACCAATAATAGCAGACGAATTTGTAGAAACAGAATTTGGAACAGGATGTGTAAAAATTACACCATCACATGATCCAAATGATTATCAAGCAGGAAAAAGGCATAATCTAGAATTTATAGAAGTATTTGACCAAAAAACAATAATGGGAGACTTAATGCCAGAAGTACAAGGAATGACAGCAATTGAAGCAAGACCTATAATAGTAGAAAAACTAAAAGAATTAGATGCATTAGTTTCAATAGAAGATTACACACATAATGTAGGTAAATGTGAAAGATGTAAAACAACAATAGAACCAAGAATTTCAGAGCAATGGTTTGTAAAAATGAAAGAATTAGCAGAACCCGCAATTAAAGCAGTAAGAAATGATGATGTAAAATTTGTTCCAAAAAGATATGAAAAAACATATTTTAACTGGATGGAAAACATTCAAGATTGGTGTATATCAAGACAATTATGGTGGGGACACAGAATACCAGCATATTATTGTGAAGAATGTGGACATATAAATGTTTCTAAAACAGAACCAGAAAAATGTGAAAAATGTGGAAGTACTAAATTACATCAAGACCCAGATACATTAGATACATGGTTTAGTTCAGCATTATGGCCATTCTCTACATTAGGTTGGCCAAATAAAGATGCAGAAGATTTAAAAACATTTTATCCAACAAATGTATTAGTAACTGGATATGATATAATTTTCTTCTGGGTTGCAAGAATGGTATTTTCAGGATTATATGCAATGAAGGAAAAACCATTTAGTGATGTATTAATTCATGGAATTGTACGTGATAGCCAAGGAAGAAAGATGTCAAAAACATTAGGAAATGGCGTAGACCCAATAGAAGTAATAGAACAATATGGAGCAGATAGTATGAGATTTTCTGTATTATCTGGAACTACAATGGGAAATGACATAAGATATATGCCAGAAAAACTAGAACAAGCATCAAACTTTGCAAACAAAATCTGGAATGCAGCTAAATTTATAATAATGAATAGACCAGAAGAAAAAGAAATTATAAAATTTGCACAAGAAAATTTTGATGGAAACACATATAAAGATGGTGCATTAAAACTTGAAGATAAATGGATAATAAGTAAATTAAATAAACTAGTTGCAGATATAACAAAAAATATAGAGAACTACGACTTAGGTGTTGCATTAGATAATATATATGGATTTATATGGAATGAATTCTGTGATTGGTATATAGAAATGGTAAAATCAAGATTATATAGTGAAGACCAATTAGAAAAAGTAAGAGTAAGCTATGTATTAGACTATGTATTTAGAACAACAATGAAATTATTACATCCATTTATGCCATTTGTAACATCAGAAATATATGATAATTTAGTAAAATATGATGACAAAGAACTAATGGTATCAGATTGGCCAAAAGAAAATGACAACCTAAATCGTGAAGAAATAATAGAAAAAATAAAACAAGTAATTGTAGAAATTAGAAACATTAGAGCTAATAAAAATATACATCCAAGCAAAAAATCAGAAATAATACTTGTGCCAACTAAAAATGTTAAAGAATTAACCAAAAAATTAAAAGAATTGGCTCCAATATTATTAAAATTAGGATTTGGAAGCAAAATAACAATAAAAGAAAGTAATGAAGAAATTGGTAAAAATACAATAAACATCATTACAGAAGGATTAGAAGTATATGTATCATTAGAAGGGTTAATTGACGTAAAAGAAGAAATCGAAAGATTATCACAAGAAAAAGCAAAAATGAAAAGTGAAATTGCAAGATGTGAAAAAATGCTATCCAACCCTGGATTTGTAAATAAAGCTCCAAAAGCTAAAGTTGAAGAAGAACAACAAAAATTAGCAAATTATAAAGAAATGCTAAGTAAAATAGAAATAAAATTAGCTGAATATGATAATTAATAGGAAAAAATGAATCCAAGAAACTTTCGAAGCCTTGGATCATTTTTTTATATTTGAGATGCTTTAGACAAGTGAATCTAGAGCATTTTTTATGTACATAATTAAAAAGATTAGCACAAAACAAAATTCTCTATTTGTTTAAGTGTCTAGTAATTTTTGCAAAATAAAAAATATTGTCGAAAACTTCTTAAGAAACGACAAAACTTCCTAATTTTTACTCTTGGAAAATATTGGAATTAATACTATAATAAACACAACAAATCATAACTAAGATAAAGTTGAATTTTATACTAAAGAAAGGGATGAGTGTAAAATGGAATCGAAATTTTATGATAAGGACAAGCTGTTAATCTTAAAAATTACTGATGAAATTGATGACCATAATGTACAAAATATAAGGAGGAAAGCAGATTATGAAATTGAGAGATATATGCCTAAAAAAATTATATTTGATTTTGATAGTGTTACTTTTATGGATAGTGCCGGAATCGGCTTAATAATTGGAAGATACAAGTTTGCAAACATGATAGGTGCAAAATTAGAACTTAGTAATTTAACTCAAAGTGTAAGAAGAATTTTTGATATGAGTGGTATTTTAAAACTAATACCAACAGTAGAATTATAGAAGTTTATGGGAACTTAAAACCCAAATAAATATATAAGGAAAAAAGTATGTTAAATAATAAAAACATTGAAAACGAAATGAAATTAGAATTTGTTAGTAAATCGTCAAACGAAGCATTTGCAAGATTAACAGTTGCTGCATTTGCGGCACAATTAGACCCAACAATCGAAGAATTGGCTGATATAAAAACAGCAGTGTCAGAAGCTGTTACAAATGCAATAATCCATGGATATGAAAAGAAAACAGGAATTGTAAAAATATCAGCATGGATCGTAGAAAATAAGATTATAATAGAAATTTCAGACAAAGGGAAAGGAATTGAAGATATAGAACAGGCCAAAGAGCCCTTATACACAACAAAGCCTAATTTAGAAAGATCTGGAATGGGATTTACAATTATAGAGAACTTTATGGATTCAATGGAAGTAAAATCAGTCCTTGGGTTAGGAACAAAAGTAACAATGACAAAATCAATACAACCTAAAGAAGAAAAGGAAGATGATGATTTTCTTATGTTACTAGAAGACAAAAATTAAAAATATTATAGTTAATATTAATAAAATTATATAAATGGTTTATAGGTTAATCCTTTGAAAACCTAAATATACATAAGGAGCTATGACCTAGCTGGGTCATTTAAAATATATGTACAAAAATGATAAGCAAAGTATAATAAAAGCTCAGTCAGGAGATAAAGAAGAACTTGAAGAATTAATAAAAAACAATAATCGGTTTAATATGGAGTATTGTAAAAAGGTTTCAAGGTAGAGGATATGAAGTAGAAGATTTATATCAAATAGGATGCTTAGGATTTATAAAAGCTATAAAAAGATTTGATACAAATTTTGATGTAAAATTATCAACATATGCAGTTCCTTATATGATAGGTGAAATAAAAAGACATATTAGAGATGATGGGCCAGTAAAAGTAAGTAGAAGTATAAAAGAACTAGGAATAAAAATAAAAGAAATACAAAGACAATATTTAAATAAAAAAGGAGAAGAAATAACAATTAAAGAACTACAAAAAGAGTTAAAAGTAGGAAAAGAAGAAATAATATTAGCCATAGAAGCAACAAGAAATGTAGAATCAATAGAAGATGCAACATATATTAATCATAAAGACGGGAATAGCATAAGCTTAAAAGATAAAATAACAACAGAAAAAGATGAAGAAGAAATAATAACAAATAAAATAGCAATAAATGAGTTAATAAAAGGACTAAAGAAAAGAGAACAAGAAGTTATTTTACTTAGATTTTATAAGGAAAAAACACAAGCACAAGTTGCAAAAATATTAGGAATAACACAAGTTCAAGTATCAAGAATAGAAAGAAAAATACTGAGTAGTATGAAAATGAAACTAAGTTCATAATAAAAAGGAAAAGGATGTAATAAAAATGAAAAAAGTAATTTTATATTTTATAGCTTTTATAGTAGTATGTTTCTTTTTACCAGCAATATTAACTAAAAAAGATGCAAAATTTGTTGAAACTTCTTCAAAGTCAAATAATGAAATCATAGAAAATACTGATAGTACACAAGAAAATATAAAAAGTACATATAATTATAAAAATTATGGAACAATAAAATTACTACATAAAAAAACAGGAGAAGTAGAGCAAGTGAACATAGATGATTATTTGTGTAATGTAGTATCAGCAGAAATGCCAGCAGATTATGAAATAGAAGCCTTAAAAGCTCAAGCAGTAGTTGCAAGGACATATACAATTTATAAAATTAATAACAAAAAACATGAAAATGCAGATATATGTGATGATTCAACTTGTTGCCAAGCATGGGTTGATAAAGAAACTAGATTTTCTAGGTGGGAAGAAAGCAAAAGAGAAAGTAACTGGGAAAAAATACAAAAATGCGTACAAGAAACACAAGGACAAATTATAACTTATCAAAACCAACCAATAAATGCATTTTTCCATGCAAATAGTGGAGGAAAAACAGAATTGCCAGTAAATGTGTGGGGAGGAACTGGACTACCGTATTTACAAGTGGTTGAAACTGCTGGGGAAGAAGGATACAAACAATATGAATCAGAAGTAGAACTTACACAAGATGAATTGATAGAAAAACTTAAAACAAAATATTCAGACATTAGTATAGATTTTAGTAATCAAGAAAATCTAAAAATATTAGAATATACAGACAGTGGAAGAGTAAAAACTGTAAAATTTGGAAATCATGAAATATCAGGTATTGAAACAAGAACACTATTGGGATTGAAATCAACTAATTTTGAAATTTCAAAAGAAAATGACAAAATAAAATTTACAGTAAAAGGATATGGACATGGCGTAGGAATGAGTCAAACAGGAGCTGACGCTATGGCTAAACAAGGAAAAAATTATAAAGAAATAATAAATCATTTTTATTCTGGTGTGGAAATAAAAGAAGTAAATTTATTATAGATATTTATAAAAATAATAAGTATAAATGTATAATCTCCTCAAAATAGGAAATACTTGTATTAATAAAAATTTTAAGGAGGATTATATGAGAAGGGATAGAAGAGGAAAAAACGATAACAAAAAAGTTCAAGATAAAATAACAATGTATTCCATTATTGGAGTTGCAGCTTTAGTTGTAATTTTAGTAGGATTGCTTATTTATAGCAAATCACTAAGTGATAATGTACAAAATGGAGCAATTGATTTAGAAGGAATGGCTAAACAAAATGAACAGAATTTACAAAATATACAAAACAATACTAATAGTGCAAGTGTTAGTACTGAAATAGGAAAATCTGTAGAACAATCTAAAAATGAAATATCAAATAACACAAATGTAAATACAAGTGTTAAAAATAATGCTAATAATACAACAAACACAGACAACAAGACAAATATATCAAAACAAAATACAAGTACAACAAATTCAAAAAATACAAACACTAAAACAGAAAGTACAAATAAAACAGCAGACTCTAAAGCAACAGAGAATAAAGAACTTAGTTTTGAGAAGCCAATAGATGGCGAAATAGTAAAAGAATATGCAAAAGATAATCTTATATATTCAAATACTTTACAAGAATGGACAACACATTTGGGAATAGATATAAAAGCTGACAAAACTACAGTTGTGAAATCAGCAGAAGCAGGAAAAGTTAAATCTATAAAAAATGATCCAAGATATGGATTAACAATAGTTATTGAACATGACAATGGATATCAAACAGTATATTCTAATTTACTAAGTTCGGAATTTGTTGTAGAAGGCGAAAAAGTAGAAAAAGGACAAAGCATTGGAACAGTTGGAAATACAGCAGCATTTGAAATAGCTGATGAAGCTCACCTACATTTTGAAATATTAAAGGATTCGATTCAAGTAGATCCAAATATATATTTAAAATAATTAAATATTAGGGCATGTTAATATTTGACATGTCTATTTTTATTACAAAAATATTACAAATTTAAAATGCAATTAAAAGCGCTTGCAAAAAATAATGCGTTATGATAACATGATTTTAGATATTGCTAGATTAAAGTATCAAACAAAAGAATAGGGGGAGAAATACTATGAATGAAATAGTAAGAAAAAAAGAAAGAGGAATAACATTAATAGCATTAGTAATAACAATAATTGTATTACTAATATTAGCAGGAATATCAATAGCAATGTTATCTGGAGATAACGGGATTTTAAATAGAGCAGTACAAGCAAAAGAAGCAACAAGAGGAGGAGAAGTTCAAGAGACAGTTAGACTTGCTGCTACAAATAATGCAGGAGTAGATTACATTGGAGGAACGAAACAAACAAGAGCAGAAGTAATTTCACAACTACACAGAGATGGAAAACTAACTGATAGTGAAGTTGAAACACTAGAAGAAAGTAATGAAATTGTAATAGGTGGAATAAAAATAGATTTTAGTGTTCTTGGTTCTATATCAAATGCAAAAACATTAGTACAAGCATTTAAAGATGGAGAAATAAAAGTAGGAGATTATATAACAAATTATAATTCAACACTAAATAATGCTAATGCAACAGCTAGTTTAACAACAGAAGAAACAGGATTTAATGGTGGAACACAAACTTATAAAGTTAATACAAACACGACATGGAGAGTTTTAGGCTTAAATAAAGATGAAACACAATTGGTAATAACTACAGGAAGTCCAATAAAAAAAGAAATGGATTCATCAGCAACAGATGATTGGAAAAAAAATCCATATTTATATTTAGACAAAGCAGAGGGATGGTATAATACAAATGATGAGCTAGTAACCAATAATATACTAGATAAAGTATGTGGAATATATGCAGGTAGATATGCAAGTGCAACAAAGAGTATGAGAATAGAAGATATAAATACAGCATTAGGTTTAACATTAGATAAAACTTCTAATAAGTTATACAAAACTGCAGATGAGTCAAAAACAGCAATATCAGCATATCAAGGATTTTTTGGACAAAGGTATACATATAAAAATGGGGATTATGCACCAGAAAACTATTTAAAAGCAAAATATCCTTCAAAATATGGTTCATTAACAAATAAAAAATCTGGAGATTCTGTTGAAGGCAAAGGATTTATGTATATGTATTCAGATGCAGGAATTGTAGATCAATCTAGCAAGTTATATGAAGTATTATTTAAAGGAACAGAAGAAAGCGAAATGAAGAAATGTTACTGGCTTGCGTCTTCTGGTGTCGACGTGTCTGGCTCTTACAATTGCTCTTTCGGTCCAGGTTTTGTCGGCGAAGGCGTTGTTGCGATCAGCCGTGGCTTGTTCATGTCGAACGGCGATTCCAGTGCGTGTTGGTTGGCTGTGCGCCCTGTAGTTTATCTACAATCTGGAGTCACAGTAGAAGATTTGTCCATTTCTTCAAGTGGAACTGAGGAAAACTGGACGATAACGTTCCCAGATAGCTTTTCGAGCGAAAAGTTAGAATATGGACAAATCACAGAGTAAAATATAAGATAGCAGGGATAAAAAAGATAACAAGAATAGATTAAAAAGACTTCCCAGAAGGTCCTTTGGACTTCTGGGAAAAATTATTTTAAGTGTAAATAACCTTCCGGCTATGCCGGTAGTAACATAGGCTTTAGCTTTGTAGCA
>ERZ827440.2472-NODE-2472-length-16253-cov-4.381590_pt1 | contig 16253 bp, 10 predicted proteins | sample MGYA00519774_ERZ827440 | MGnify/ENA primary metagenome ERZ827440 (study PRJEB31778, sample SAMEA3449302) | human gut metagenome | biome: human gut; feature: human-associated habitat; material: faeces | place: United Kingdom | collected 2010/2012 ... | reverse complement strand
ATAGTAATTATGAATTGGAATTCAACAGAATTCGTATGGCTTGATTGGGCTATACTCGCCATTGGTGTTATCGGCGTAATTTGGGCTGTCTGGCACGCAATCGTGAAAGACAGAAAGGCTCAGAAAGGTGAAGACTCTTCTGCCTACCTCTTCGGTAAGGGTGAGCCATGGTATGTAATCGGTATGGCTATCTTTGCTGCCAACATTGGTTCTGAGCACCTCGTTGGTTTGGCTGGTACAGGTGCCAAGAGTGGTGTTGGTATGGCACACTGGGAGATGCAGGGCTGGATGATCCTCATCTTGGGTTGGCTGTTCGTACCTTTCTACCAGTTGCTCATTAACAAAATGGGTAAGATCATCACCATGCCAGACTTCCTGAAGTTCCGCTATACCCAGCGCACAGGTTCATGGCTCTCTATCATCACCCTCGTAGCTTACATCCTTACTAAGGTGAGCGTTACAGCCCTTACAGGTGGTATCTTCTTTGAATATCTTTGGGGCTTGAACTTCTGGGTTGGTGCCATCGGTCTGATTATCCTCACCACCATCTTCACCGTATTCGGTGGTATGAAGGGTGTGATGACATTGTCAACTATCCAGACTCCTATCCTCGTCATCGGTTCTTTCCTCGTACTCTTCCTCGGTCTCTCTACCCTTGGCGGTGGCAGCATAGCTGCTGGTTGGGCCGACATGATGGATTACTGCGGCAAGCTGAACAATGGTTATGGTACAACTCACATGTTCCACTGGGAGGCAGGTGACTCTATGTATCAGGAGTATCCTGGTTTCGTAGTATTCATCGGTGCAACCATCATCGGTTTCTGGTACTGGTGTACTGACCAGCACATCGTTCAGCGTGTACTCGGTCAGGTTCCTGGCGAGAGCAACGTAGAGGTTATGAAGCGTGCCCGCCGCGGTACTATCGCAGCCGGTTTCTTCAAGGTACTCCCTTGCTTCATGTTCCTCATCCCAGGTATGATTGCAGCCGCATTGGCTCAGAAGGGTGCCATCCAGATGAACGAGACTGATGCAGCCTTCGCCATCATGGTAAAGACCGTTCTTCCTGCAGGTATCAAGGGTATCGTAACCATCGGTTTCATCTGCGCACTCGTTGCTTCATTGGCAGCATTCTTCAATAGCTGTGCTACCCTCTTCACCGAGGACTTCTACAAACCATTGAAGAAGGGCATGTCTGAGGCTCACTACGTACTCGTTGGCCGTATCGCTACCGTAGTAGTTGTGGTTCTAGGTTTCGCATGGTTGCCAATCATGATGAAGATGGATACTTTGTACAACTATCTCCAGGGTATCCAGTCACTCTTGGCTCCAGCCATGGTAGCTGTATTTGCAATGGGTATCTTCTTCAAGAAGATTACTCCAAAGTCAGGTGAATATACCATGATTACAGGTTTCCTCATCGGTATGCTCCGCCTCGTTACCAACGTCATCACTGATACAGGTAAGGCTACAATGGATGGTGCATTCTGGGATTACACCGCATGGTTCTGGCAGACCAACTGGCTCGTATTCGAGTGCTGGTTGCTCGTATTCCTCATCATCTTCATGGTAGTAGTAAGCTGCTTCACTCCAGCTCCAAGCAAGGAGCAGGTAGAGGCAATCACCTTCACATCAGACTTCAAGAAGTCTATCCGTGAGAGTTGGAGTGCCTTCGATATTATCGGTACCCTCGTAGTAATCGGCCTCTGCGCAGCATTCTACGCATACTTCTGGTAAAATATTATTCACGTCAGGAGCAAGAAGTGAGGAGTCTGGAATTTTCTCAAAGATCAGACAAAACTGTTTCTGTTGTAAAAATTCGCGATCCTTTCTTCTCCTTCTTACTCCTTGATTTTCCTCTCGAACCTGCTCTATGAAGAGCAAGCAAAAGAACACAACTATACATACATTGAATCATTACATCAAAACAGCAGAAAGACCATGACCCAGTTTTATAATGAATACTCCAAAGTATTAGTATCCGTCGATTGTATCATTTTCGGTTTCGACGGTAGTAACCTCCAGGTACTGATAGGCAAACGCAAGATGGACCCGGGAAGAGGCGAATGGTCACTCTATGGTGGTTTCGTTGGCGCAACAGAAAATCTCGAAGATGCTGCCAACAGAGTCATCCTGGAACTTACTGGAATGAAAAACCTCTATATAAGACAAGTAGGAGCTTTCGGCCGCATCGACCGTGACCCAGGTGAGCGAGTTATCTCTATCGCCTATTGCACTCTCATCAATGTGAAAGACTATGATGACAGCCTCCGTGTAGAACACGGATTGGAATGGGTTAGTCTGAACGAACTTCCAGAACTTTACTCAGACCACAAACTCATGATCCGCAACGCTATCGCACAGATACGCCGCCGCATCAATCATGAGCCATTAAGCTTCAAACTCCTCCCAGACCTCTTTACGCTGACACAGCTTCAGCACGTATTCGAGGCAGTAATAGGCGAAGAGATTGATAAGCGCAACTTCCGCAAACGCGTGAAGGATATCGACTTCATCGAGAAAACAGAACTCATCGATAAAGTCAACTCGAAACGAGGCGCCGCCCTCTACCGCTTCAACAAAAAAGCATACGAGGAAGACCCATCGTTCAACTTGAAATAGAATAAACAACTTAAAACAAAAGATATTATGTTAGAAGAATTAAAAGAAAAAGTGTTCAAGGCAAACCTTGATCTCGTTAAGCACAACCTCGTGCTCTTTACATGGGGAAATGTAAGTGGTATCGACCGCGAGAAAGGTCTGGTTGTCATCAAACCATCAGGCGTCGATTATGACACCATGAAGGCTAGCGATATGGTAGTGGTAGACTTGGAAACAGGCAAGGTAGTAGAAGGCGATCTGAATCCATCATCTGATACACCAACCCACTTGGTTCTCTACCGCGCATTCCCAGAGTTGGGTGGCGTAGTTCATACTCACTCTACTTATGCTACCGCTTGGGCACAGGCTGGCTTGGACATCCCTAACATTGGTACAACTCATGCTGATTACTTCCACGATTGCATCCCTTGCACTGATGCGATGACAGAGGATATGATGGCAGAATATGAGCACAACACAGGTGTTGTCATCGTTGACCGTTTCAAGAAAGATAACATCAACCCAGTTCATACTCCTGGCGTATTGGTTAAGAACCATGGTCCTTTTACATGGGGTAAGGATGCTGACCAGGCTGTTTATCACGCAGTAGTAGCTGAACAGGTAGCAAAGATGGCTTTCATCTCATTCTCTGTTAATCCAAACACCACCATGAACCCATTGCTCGTAGAGAAGCACTTCAACCGCAAGCACGGTCCTAACGCTTACTACGGACAGAAAAAGCACTAATTAAAGCGTGTTTCAAATAAAGATATTAAATCACATTAACAATAACAATTAATACAACAAACAATCATGATTAAAGCATTTGAAAATTTGGAGGTATGGTTTGTAACTGGTGCACAGCTTCTTTACGGAGGCGAAACAGTTAAGATAGTTGATGGTCACTCAAAGGACATGGTAGATGGTCTGAACAACAGTGGCATCATCCCAATCAAGGTAGTTTATAAGGGCACAGCTAACTCTTCTGCAGAAGTTGAGGCTGTCATGAAGGCTGCCAACAACGATGAGAAGTGCGTAGGTATCATCACATGGATGCACACCTTCTCTCCAGCTAAGATGTGGATCAAGGGCTTGCAGGCTCTCGAGAAGCCTCTCCTCCACTTCCACACTCAGTACAATGCAGAACTCCCTTGGGATTCTATCGATATGGATTTCATGAACCTCAACCAGTCAGCCCACGGCGACATCGAGTTCGGTCACATCTGCACCCGTATGCGCATCCCTAGAAAGGTAGTTGTAGGTTACTGGAAGAGCGAAGAGGCTCAGAAGCAGATTGCAACATGGGCTCGCGTAGCTGCTGGTGTTGCTGATGCTCACAACGTACGCTGCTTGATGTTCGGTATGAACATGAACAACGTTGCCGTAACAGATGGCGACCGTGTAGAGTTCGAGCAGCGCTTGGGTTACCATGTAGATTACTACCCAGTATCTTCACTCATGGAGTACTACAAGAAGGTAACTGATGCAGAAGCAGATGCTCTCGTTGAGGAATACAAGAAGGAGTACACCATCAAGATTGATGAGTCTGGCGAGGAAGTATATTGGGAGAAGGTGAAGAACGCAGCTAAGGCTGAGATTGCTCTCCGTCGCGTATTGAAGGATGAGAACGCAGTAGCATTCACAACCAACTTCGATGACCTCGGCGATGCTGACATCGACGATCCAAACTTCTGCGGTTTCGACCAGATTCCTGGTTTGGCTTCACAGCGCCTGATGGCAGAGGGTTATGGTTTCGGTGCTGAGGGTGACTGGAAGACAGCTTGCCTCTACCGCACACTCTGGGTAATGAACCAGGGCTTGGAGAAGGGTTGTTCATTCCTTGAGGACTACACACTCAACTTCGCTGCCGACCGCACATCTAGCCTCCAGAGCCACATGCTCGAGGTATGCCCATTGATTGCAACAGACAAGCCAAAGCTCGAGGTTCACTTCCTCGGCATCGGTATCCGCAAGCAGCAGACTGCCCGTTTGGTATTCACATCTAAGACAGGTAAGGGTGTTAAGGCAACTGTAGTTGACCTCGGCAACCGTTTCCGTCTCATCGCAAGTGAGGTAGAGTGCATCGAGCCAAAGGCAATGCCTAAGCTCCCAGTAGCTTCAGCTCTCTGGGTTCCACAGCCAACCTTCGAGATTGGTGCAGGTGCTTGGATCCTTGCTGGTGGTACTCACCACAGTGCATTCTCTTACGATATCACTGCTGAGTACTGGGAAGACTTCTGCGAGATTCTCGGTATTGAGTTCGTCAACATCGACAAGAACACAACTATCAGCAGCTTCAAGCAGCAGCTCCGCAACAACGAGATTTACTACATGCTCAACAAGGCGTTGAGATAATTTAAGTGAAGAGTGAAGAATTCCATTGCTTTTCTCTTTGTTCCTTACATTAAAGAAAGAATCAATAATGAGCGCAAAAACTATTATAGAATCAGGTAAGGCCATTCTCGGTATCGAGTTTGGCTCTACCAGAATCAAGGCTGTCTTGATCGACACCGACAACAACCCTATCGCACAGGGTAGCTTTGAGTGGGAAAACCAGTTGGTTGATGGTCTCTGGACTTACAGCATCGACACAATCTGGAAAGGTTTGCAGGATTGTTATGCCGACCTCCGCAAGAACGTGAAGGCTGAGTACGACTGCGAAATCAAGCAGTTGGCTGCCATCGGTATTTCTGCGATGATGCACGGCTACATGGCTTTCGGTAAGGATGAGAACATTCTCGTTCCTTTCCGCACATGGCGTAACACCAATACAGCCAAGGCTGCAGCTGAACTTTCAGAACTCTTCCACTTCAACATCCCATTGCGTTGGAGTATCTCTCACGTATATCAGGCTATCCTGAATGGTGAGAACCACATCAACAAGATTGACTTCCTTACCACTCTCGCCGGTTATATCCACTGGCAGCTCACAGGCAAGAAGGTTTTGGGCGTAGGCGATGCATCAGGTATGCTCCCTATCGACTCTAACACCAACAACTACGATGCAGAGATGGTAGCTAAGTTCGATAAGCTCATCGAGCCTAAGAACCTGGGCTGGAAGATTCTCGACATTCTCCCTGAGGTGCTGAACGCAGGCGAAGATGCTGGCGTATTGACCGAGGAAGGTGCAAAGAAGCTCGACCCATCAGGCACACTCCAGGCAGGCACCCCACTCTGTCCTCCAGAAGGTGATGCAGGTACTGGTATGGTAGCTACCAACGCTGTCCGTCAGCGCACAGGTAACGTCAGTGCAGGTACATCTTCTTTCTCTATGATTGTATTGGAGAAAGCCTTGAGCCAACCTTACGAAGTCATTGATATGGTGACTACTCCAGACGGCAGCCCTGTAGCCATGGTTCACTGCAACAACTGTACTTCCGACCTCAATGCATGGGTAGGTTTGTTCAAGCAATATCAGGAGTTGCTCGGTGTTCCAGTAGATATGAACGAGGTATTCGGCAAGCTCTACAACCACGCTCTTGAAGGCGATGCTGATTGCGGAGGATTGATTGCTTACAACTATATCTCTGGTGAGCCTGTAACAGGTCTTGCAGAAGGTCGTCCTATGTTCGTACGTTCTGCCAACGACCACTTCAACCTTGCCAACTTCATGCGTGCCAACCTCTATGCTTCAATAGCTGTATTGAAGATTGGTAACGATGTATTGTTCAAGGACGAGAAGGTACAGGTAGATCGCATCACAGGTCATGGCGGTTTGTTTAAGACCAAGGGTGTAGGTCAGCGCATCCTCGCTGCAGCCATTAACTCCCCTATCTCTGTCATGGAGACAGCAGGCGAAGGTGGTGCATGGGGTATCGCTCTGCTCGCAGGTTATCTCGTTAACAACGAAGAGAAGTTGAGCCTGGCAGATTATCTCGACAAGAAGGTATTTGCAGGCAATACTGGTGTAGAGATTGCACCTACTGCCGAAGATGTAGCCGGTTTTGATAAATATATTGAAACCTACAAGGCTGGTCTTGCTATCGAAAAGGCAGCAGTTGAGAACAAAAAGTAACTAAACGATAAATACGTTTGTGGGGATTCTACCTCCACAAACGTATTATACTAAAAATCGACAACAAATAATAAGAACAATGATGAAGAAACTATTCGCTACCACATTGCTTTCAACAGCAGTTGCATTCTCAGCTCAAGCTCAGGATGTAACAGGAACAATCCATGCCAACCAGGGAACACAGAAAATCAATAAAGAGATTTATGGCCAGTTTGCCGAGCATCTCGGAAGTTGCATCTATGGTGGTCTTTGGGTAGGTCCTGATTCTAAGATTCCTAACACTCAGGGTTACCGCAACGACGTGCTCCAAGCCCTCAAGGACCTGAAAGTGCCTGTATTAAGATGGCCTGGAGGATGCTTCGCTGACGAGTATCACTGGATGGATGGTATCGGTCCACGTGAGAAGCGACCAAAGATGCAGAACAACAACTGGGGTGGAACCATTGAGGACAACTCTTTCGGTACACACGAGTTTCTGAATCTCTGCGAGATGTTGGGTTGCGAGCCTTACATCAGCGGTAACGTGGGTTCCGGCACTGTTGAGGAATTGGCAAAGTGGGTGGAATATATGACCAGCGATGGAGATACTCCTATGGCAAAACTCCGCCGACAGAACGGCCGCGACAAGGCTTGGAAGGTAAAATACCTCGGTGTTGGTAACGAAAGTTGGGGCTGCGGTGGCAACATGCGTCCTGAGTATTATTCAGATCTCTTCCGCCGCTACTCTGTTTATTGCCGCAACTATGACGGGAACCAGCTCTATAAGATTGCATCTGGAGCGAGCGATTACGATTATAACTGGACTAAGGTATTGATGGACCGTATCGGCAACCGTGCCAACGCCATCTCTCTACATTATTATACAGTAACAGGCTGGACAGGCAGCAAGGGTTCTGCCACCAAGTTCAACAATGAGGATTACTACTGGACCATGGGCAAGGCGCTCGGCATAGAAGATGTCATCAAGAAGCACGAGGCTATCATGGACAAGGCTGATCCAAAGAAGCAGGTAGCCCTCCTCGTTGACGAATGGGGAACCTGGTGGGATGAGGAGCCTGGCACTATCAAGGGCCATCTCTATCAGCAGAACTGTATGCGCGATGCCTTCGTTGCAGCACTCTCGCTGAATGTATTCCACCGCCATACAGAACGTGTGAAGATGACCAATATCGCACAGATTGTCAACGTACTCCAATCAATGATCCTGACAGATACAAAGGGAACAGGTCACATGGTTCTGACTCCAACCTATCATGTATTCAACATGTACAAGGACTTCCAGGAGGCAACCTATCTCCCAATGGATGTAAAGTGCGACTCTATGGATGTTCGCGGCGATGATCATGCAAAAGATGGAAGAAAGATTCCATTGGTATCTACTTCAGCAGCCAAGAAGGCAGATGGAACTATTGTGGTTGCTCTTGCCAATGTCAGTCTTGACAAGGCTCAGCAGGTAGAGTTTAATCTGGATGGTGCAGCTGCTCCAAAAACTGTAACAGGACAGATTCTTTCCTGCAACAAGGTGAGCGATTACAACGACTTCGCACACCCGGATGTAGTGAAGCCTGCAGTTTTTAAGGATGCAAAAGTAAAGAAAAACACCCTTAAGGTAAAAATTCCTGCAAAATCTATCGTAGTTTTGAAAATAAAATAGTATCTTTGAAGGCGAAAAAAGGAAGTATCCTTCTTTTGAGTAGCCTTCAGAGTTAGAAAAACAAGAATATTTCAGCAGAAATAACAACAATAATAAATATAAAATTATGAACGACATTAAAGTAATGAATCATGCAGCTGATAACATCCGTATCTTGGCTGCTTCAATGGTAGAAAAGGCAAATTCCGGTCACCCAGGTGGTGCTATGGGTGGTTCTGACTTCATCAACGTGCTCTTCTCTGAGTACCTGGTTTATGATCCAGCAGATCCAACATGGACTGGCCGTGACCGCTTCTTCCTCGACCCAGGTCACATGAGCCCTATGCTCTATGCTGGTTTGGCTTTGCGTGGTTTCTTCTCTATGGAAGACCTCAAGCAGTTCCGCCAGTGGGGTTCTGTAACTCCTGGTCACCCAGAGCTCGACCTTCAGCGTGGTATCGAGAACTCATCTGGTCCTCTCGGTCAGGGTCATGCCCTCGCAGCTGGTGCAGCTGTTGCAGAGAAGTTCCTCGAGGCTCGTCTGGGTTCAACCATGATGCAGCACAAGATCTACGCATACATCTCTGATGGTGCTGTAGAGGAAGAGATTTCTCAGGGTGTTGGTCGTATCGCCGGTAACCTCGGTCTGAACAACCTCATCATGTTCTACGATTCTAACGACATCCAGCTCTCTACAGAGTGTGGCGTTGTTATGAACGAGGATACAGAGATGAAGTACAAGGCTTGGGGCTGGAATGTCATCAAGATCAACGGTAACGACGTAGCTCAGATTCGTGAGGCGCTCGATGCTGCCCAGAAGGAGCAGGACCGCCCTACCCTCATCATCGGTAAGACCGTAATGGGTAAGGGTGCTCTCCGCGCAGACGGCACAAGCTACGAGGCTTGCATCAATACTCACGGTGCTCCTCTCGGTGGCGACGCTTACGTAAATACTATCAAGAACCTGGGTGGTGATCCTGAGAATGCATTCGTTATCTTCGACGATGTAAAGGAAATCTACGCTAAGCGTGCTGAGGAGTTGAAGAAGATCGTAGCTGAGCGCAAGGCTGCAGAGGCTGAGTGGCGCAAGGCTAACCCAGAGAAGGCAGCTCAGATGGATGAGTGGTTCAGCGGCAAGGCTCCTAAGGTAGACTGGAGCAAGGTTGAGCAGAAGGCTGGTTCAGCTACACGTGCAGCATCAGCTGCTTGTCTCGGTGTTTTGGCAGAGCAGGTTCCTAACATGATCTGTGCTTCTGCTGACCTTTCTAACTCTGATAAGACAGATGGTTTCTTGAAGAAGACCAAGAGCATCGTTCGCGGTGACTTCTCTGGTGCTTTCTTCCAGGCTGGTGTTGCAGAGTTGACTATGGCTGATATGTGTATCGGTATGATGCTCCACGGTGGTGTGGTTGCAGCAATGGGTACATTCTTCGTATTCTCTGATTATATGAAGCCAGCTGTACGTATCGCAGCCCTGATGCAGGTTCCAGTGAAGTTCATCTGGACTCACGATGCATTCCGCGTTGGTGAGGATGGACCTACTCACGAGCCAGTTGAGCAGGAGGCACAGATTCGCCTCATGGAGAAGTTGAAGAACCACGCAGGTAAGGACAGCGTTCGCGTATTCCGTCCAGCTGATGCTGACGAGACTACAGTTTGCTGGAAGCTCGCTATGGAGAACGTTGAGACTCCTACAGCTTTGATCTTCTCTCGCCAGGGCATCGCTAAGTTGCCAGAGGGTACAGACTACGAGCAGGCTGCTAAGGGTGCTTACATCGTAGCAGGCAGCGACGAGAATCCAGACGTTATCTTGGTAGCTAGCGGTTCTGAGGTTTCTACATTGGAGGCTGGTTGCGAGGCTTTGCGTGCCGACGGCATCAAGGTTCGCGTGGTAAGTGCTCCATCAGAGGGCTTGTTCCGTGGTCAGAGCAAGGAATATCAGGAGAGCGTATTGCCAAAGAACGCTAAGATCTTCGGTATGACTGCCGGTCTTCCTGTAACACTCCAGGGTCTCGTAGGCGCTAATGGTAAGGTTTGGGGTATGGAGAGCTTCGGTTTCTCTGCTCCTTACAAGGTACTTGATGAGAAGCTCGGTTACACAGGCGAGAACGTTTACAAGCAGGTAAAGGCTTTCTTGGCAGAGGCTTAATTAGCATAAACTAAACAGGAGTTGGAAGCTGGAGTTGGAGATTTTGCCGGATGGCAGATTTCCATTTCCGGCATCCGACTCCTTTCACTCTTTTAACATTAACCTTGTGAAGAATAAGGGTTTACCCCGTTTTCTTCACTTAAAAACTTAAGTATTATGGAAGTAAAGACAGTTGGTATTGCATGCGATCACGCAGGTTTTCCATTGAAGCAATTTGTATTGGAATATTTGGAAAAGAAGGGTTATCCTGTAAAGGATTATGGTACATACAGCGATGCGAGTGTAGACTATCCTGACTTCGGTCATGCTCTTGCTAAAGGCATTGAGAGTGGCGAAGTATATCCAGGTATCGGCATTTGCGGCAGCGGCGAAGGTATCGCCATGACATTGAATAAGCATCAGAGTGTACGTGCCGGATTGGCATGGTGCAAGGAGATTGCTCATTTGGTTCGTCAGCACAACGATGCCAACGTATTGGTACTTCCAGGTCGTTTCGTAGACAACAAGACCGCCGAGGCTATTCTCGACGAGTTCTTTGCCACAACATTCGAGGGTGGCCGTCACGAGCGTCGCGTCAAGAAGATTCCTGTTCAGCAGTAAAGTTCTGAATGGATAAAAAAGAATTAAGGCTGAGTCATCGCATGATGGCTCAGCCTATTTTTATGGAATACGGACATACCAAGAAGCTTTTTACGACACATGAACAACTTCAATAAATGCACGCAAGCGTAAGATACAATCGCAGAATACGGAAGAAGTTGTCGGAAAAGACAGATGAAGTTGTCGGAAAAGACAGATGAAGTTGTCGGAAAAGATAGTATAGGTTATCGGAGAAGTTAACTCCGTAGGCCGCACAACAGCTGTTGTGCGCTTGCATAACAGCTGATATGCGCTCGCACAACACCTGTTGTGCATGCGTAGACCAGCTGATGGACGCCTATAGCAAACCAACATTACTCGCTGATGTTTTTATCAATCATTTAGCCACTAAAAACACAGTTCTATTTGTTATTTTACCGGAACAACCCTATGTCAAAGAAACAAAAAAAGGGATGCCACACTAGGTGACATCCCCCTATGAGAATCAAATACTTATTTGAAGCTTAAACTTTACTTGCTCTCAGCCTCAGCCTGCTTGGTCTCAGGTGCATTAGGACCATAGTAGCCATAGTAAGCCTGGTAACGGGTGTACCCCCAGTTAGCCTGAGCCTTCTCTGGATCGAGCTGCTTAGCCTTGTCGAGAACTTTGATAGCCTCCTGGTAAACAACCTTGCGGCCGTTAGGATCCTGCAAGTTACCAGCCTTGCTGTTGTAGCAAGCACCCAGATAAGTAAGAACAACTACGTTATCCTCCTTTGCAGCAAGAGCCTGCTTCAAACACTTGATAGCGTTGTCTGCATCGTTCTTCTGGATATACATCATACCCTTGTTGGCAAGAGCTACAAAGTTGTTAGGATTCTTTGCAATAGCTGCGTCCAAAAGTTCAGTCTGCTCCTTCTCCATCTTCAATGAAGAGTACATAGAGTTCAAACCATCGAGAACAACATCATTGGTCTCGTCCTTTGCAAAGATATCCTTGAGCTTGTTAACATAGGCAAGAGAATCCTCGTGAGTCTTCAAGCCGTCCTTCATTACATAGAGCTTGAGGTTGAGGGCATCCTTAGCCTCCTTCTCACTCTTCATGGCGATGTCGCAATACTTCTCGCAACGGGCAGCATCCTTAGCCTGGTATGCATAACGGGCTGCAAAGAGAGCAACCTGACCGATATACTCCTTCTCGCCATCCTTCTGCTTCTGGTCTACAGAAGCGAAGAGAGGCTCATTGTCTGTATCTAGGAATGCACCCCAATACTTCAATACCTCATCAGCCTTATTGTTCTGGGCTGCAGTCTGACCCGCATTAACGAGCTGAACGCGAGCACCCCATACACGGCTAGCGTTGTTGTTAAACTTAGGAGCAACCTTACCCTTAGCGTTAGGAAGCTGGTCGTACTTGTAGCACTCAATAGCATTGATCAATGCATTGTATGCGCCCTCAGACATAGCAGCCTCGTCAACCGGGTCGTTCTTCTTCATGATCTGATTGGTCTGCTGGATGCTCTGCTGGTCGTTGAACTGCTTCATAGCGAGATCAACGAGCTTGTTGTAAGCCTTGGCCTTCTCTGCATCGTTAGCCATCTGACCCAAATTCTGCTTAACCAAAGCCTCAGCCTCGGCATAAGACTTAGCCTTCATGACAGCCTTGAGAGCGTCACTGTCGCCTGCGAATGCTGATGTGGCACCTAGTACCATCATTGCAGCTACTAAAAACTTTTTCATTTTTCTTAATGAGTTTAAAAGTTGTTGTTATTTATTTTTACGCGTCTTTTCTTTTATTCGAAATCTACGTTGTCCGAATCGGTATCATCTGCTCCAGATGCTTCGTCAGCGAGATGAGCCTCAGCAGCCTCTTCAGCAGTCTTGGCACCTACGGTATCATTCTCTATCTCCTCGCTCTTCTTAGCCCAGGCAGAACGGCTCTCCTCTTCTACAGAAGCCTCGAGCTCTGAACTCATCACCTTGCATACGCTGGCAATGACATCATTCTTCTTAGCAAGATTGATGAGGCGGACACCCTGAGTAGCACGGCCCATGACACGGCAATCAGCTACGGCAAGACGAATCACGATACCACTCTGGTTGATAATCATGAGGTCGTTATCATCGGTTACGTTCTTGATAGCTACCAGTCGACCGGTCTTGTCGGTAATATTCAGTGTCTTCACACCCTTACCGCCACGCTTGGTAACGCGGTAATCGAGTACATCAGAACGCTTACCATAACCCTGCTCGCTCACTACCATCACGGTTTCCTTCTCAGGATCGTTGACAACAATCATACCTACTACAGCATCATTACCCTCATCGAGGCGCATACCACGAACACCGGTAGACGTACGGCCCATTGTACGGATCTCGTTCTCGTCGAAACGGACAGCACGACCATTGCGGTTGGCAATAATCAGCTCGTTATGACCATTTGTCAGACGAACATCTACCACCTCATCGCCCTCTACGATGTTGATAGCAATCACACCATTGGCACGTGGACGGGAATATGCCTCCAGACAGGTCTTCTTCACGGTACCATTCTTGGTAGCGAAGACTACATAATGGTTGTTGATGAACTCTGCATCATTTAATCCCTTCAAGCGGAGGAATGCATTCACCTGGTCATCGCTCTCGATGTTGAGGAGGTTCTGGATGGCACGACCCTTGGAATTACGGTCGCCCTCAGGAATCTCGTAACACTTCAACCAGTAGCAGCGGCCCTTCTTGGTGAAGAACAGCATGGTCTGGTGCATGGTAGCAGGATAGATATACTCGGTGAAGTCCTTATCACGGGTACGGGCACCCTTAGAACCTACTCCACCACGAGCCTGCTCACGGAACTCTGACAATGGGGTGCGCTTGATATATCCGAGATGACTCACGGTGATAACCACTGGGTCGTTTGGATAGAAATCTTCTGGATTGAACTCATGGTCATCTGGCTTAATCATGGTACGACGTGCGTCACCATACTTCTCCTTCACCTCGTTGAGTTCATCCTTCATTACCTTCTTGCAGAGTTCAGGATCGTTCAGAATCTGGTTCAAGTAGTCGATGGTCTTCATCAACTCGTTGAATTCATTGTGCAACTGTTCCAGACGCAAGCCTGTCAACTGGCTGAGGCGCATATCCACGATGGCCTTACTCTGAAGTTCATCGAGTTCGAAGCGCTTCTCCAAGTTGCGCTGGGCATCAGAAGGAGTCTTGCTGGCTCTGATAATATGTACCACCTCGTCGATGTTGTCGCAAGCAATGATCAAGCCCTCGAGAATATGAGCACGCTCCTGAGCCTTCTTCAGTTCGAACTGGGTGCGGCGGATCGTAACATCATGACGATGCTCTACGAAATACTTCACACACTCCTTCAAGCTCAAAAGACGTGGACGGCCATTAACAAGAGCGATGCAATTCACTGAGAATGAACTCTGAAGAGCTGTCAGCTTAAAGAGTTTGTTCAAAAGAACATTAGCATTGGCATCACGCTTCACATCAACAACGATACGCATACCCTGACGGCCAGACTCATCGTTTACATTAGCAATGCCATCTACTCTGCCTTCCTTGGCAAGGTCAGCAATAGCCATCACGAGCTGCTCCTTGTTAACACCATAAGGAATCTCGGTGATAACAATCTTATCATGGTTTTCACCACTTTCAATCTCAGCAGTGGCACGAACCACGATTCTGCCTCGACCCGTTTCGTATGCATCCTTCACTCCCTGGATACCATAGATGGTAGCACCGGTTGGGAAGTCAGGAGCAGGGATATACTGCATCAATCCATCGGTGTCGATGTCAGGATTATCGATATATGCACAGCAACCGTCAATTACCTCACCCAGGTTGTGGGTAGGCATATTGGTAGCCATACCTACTGCAATACCGTTACCACCATTTACCAGAAGATTAGGAATCTTGGTAGGCATCACGGTAGGTTCCTGCAGGGTATCATCGAAGTTGTTGGTCATATCAACCGTTTCCTTGTCAAGGTCATCCATGATATGCTCACCCATCTTGGAGAGGCGGCACTCTGTATAACGCATGGCAGCAGGAGAGTCACCATCAACAGAACCGAAGTTACCCTGTCCGTCAATCAAGGTATAACGCATGTTCCACTCCTGTCCCATACGCACCAGAGCGCCGTAAACAGAAGAGTCGCCGTGAGGGTGATACTTACCGAGCACCTCACCAACAACACGCGCACATTTCTTATAAGGTTTGTCACTGGTGTTTCCAATACCGAGCATACCGTAAAGAATACGGCGGTGCACAGGCTTGAAACCATCACGTACATCAGGGAGGGCACGAGCCACGATAACTGACATCGAATAATCGATGTAGCTCGACTTCATCTCCTCCTCAATGTTGATCTTCATGATTCTATCATGATCCATTGTCTGATTTTCGTCCATTTCTTATATTAATGTATTATTGTTTATTCGTTACTTTCAAAACGTCTGTTTTCCATCCGGAAATCGCGTTTAAGGGCATTTCCTTGCGTTCTAAGCCGTTTTACCCTTTTGAAATTCCCGACAAAGATACAAAAAAAAATGATACTAAAACGCTTTAGAGACGAAAAATCGCATTATTTTAGCATTATTTGTATTTTAACAATGCAAAAAAGTTGGCATATCATTTGCTATTATTGAAAATAATGTGTACTTTTGCACTGAGTTTTTTTTAAATATAAGCAAATATGATAAATCCGTTTTCACATATACAGGACATACTGAACAGAAGTAGCAAAGAAGCAGCACGCACCTTGGGAAGAGAAATCAGCGTGGAGCATCTGATGCTGAGTCTGATCAGCCAGAACGACAGCGATGTCAACAAGCTCCTGAAGGGCGCAGACATCAGTCCGATGGCTTTCAGCGGAGTCCTTAACAGCAAACTGGAAAAGCGTGTGGAAGAAACTCCTGCCGATAACGTGAAGGAGAACAGCCACATCCCATTCAGCCAGATAACAGACAGCATTATCAGAGACTCTATCCGCGAGGCAAACAACTACGAGCACTCCAAGATTGTAGAGCCAAGACATCTGCTGCTTGCCATCTTGAGAAATGACAAGAACCCTGTAGCCAACTGGCTGAGTCAACTGGGCTTAAGCTACGACCGTGCCATCGAAATGCTCTATCCTACTGACAAGGATGATGAGCAGAAGACAGAAGAGCCGAAGGATTTCAAAATGGAACCCTACAACGAGGACACCGGGCGCGGATTGGTGCGCCATGTGCTGGTCAAGCGCGGCTTTGCCAGCGGGCAGATTA
>ERZ827440.2463-NODE-2463-length-16320-cov-3.531940_pt1 | contig 16320 bp, 12 predicted proteins | sample MGYA00519774_ERZ827440 | MGnify/ENA primary metagenome ERZ827440 (study PRJEB31778, sample SAMEA3449302) | human gut metagenome | biome: human gut; feature: human-associated habitat; material: faeces | place: United Kingdom | collected 2010/2012 ... | reverse complement strand
TGCCGGAGGGCGTTTCGCTCGAAAACGGTCAGCCGGACAAGGCGAAGGTGACGATAACCGTGGACGGCATCGCGACGCGCAAGGTGCAGGTCTCCAAGTTCGCCCCGAACGATACCTCGGCGGACACCACGCCGTACAGCGTCAAGATCCTCACCAGCTCGGTCGAGATCGAGCTGCGCGGCAACGAGAGCGAGCTGCAGGAGGTCGAGACCGACAGCCTGTCGATCGGCCTGACGTTCGACTCGGTATCGCTCGGTACCGGCAGACACAAGGTCAAGGGCATCGCGGCGGCCATCGGTCTGCCGAGCGACGTGACGCTCGTGGAAGAGGACATCGAGGTGGAAATTCAGATCACAGGGGACGGCTCGGGCGGAGCGGACAGCGGTTCCTCTGACTGGACCGGCGAGAACGGGGAGGACAGCGAATGAGCCTGCTTGTGACCGGCATCCGGCTGCCGTTTGACGAGCCGGAGACGGCGGCGCTCGACAGGGCCCGCCGTCTGACCGGACTGCTATCTTCGGAGACCGAGGCTGCGGTGTGCCGCGTCAGCATCGACGCGCGCCGCGGCCAGATCTCCCGCGTATATTCGGTACGTCTGGACGCACCCTGCGACGAGAAGGCATTTGCGGAAAAGCTGCAGATGCCGTCTGTGCGTTATAAAGAAAATGCAAGTCCTGCCGTTCCGCACGGCGAAAAGCGCCTTGCGCACCGTCCGGTCGTCGTGGGTCTCGGACCTGCTGGACTGTTCGCGGCGTACACGCTCGCCCGGCACGGCTTCCGTCCGATCGTACTCGAGCGCGGCGGCGATATGGACGAGCGCGACAGGGCGGTAGATACGTTCTGGAGCGGCGGCGCGCTCGACCCGGACTGCAATATCCAGTTCGGCGAGGGCGGCGCGGGCGCGTACTCGGACGGCAAGCTGACCACGCGCATCGGCGATGCGCTGTGCGAGACCGTGCTCGAAACGCTCGCCGCGCACGGCGCTCCGGCGGACATCGTGAAAAAGGCCAAGCCCCATGTCGGCACGGACATCCTCAAGGATGTCGTGCGCGAGATGCGGCGCGAGATCGTGAAGAACGGCGGCGAGGTGCATTTCCGCACGGCGCTGACCGGCGTTTCACTGAAAAACGGCGCGCTGACCGCCGTCCGCGCGGACGGCATGGACATCCCCTGCGAGCGGGCGATCATCGCAGTCGGTCATTCGGCGCGCGATACCTTCCTCGCGCTGCATGAAAACGGCGTTTACTTCGAGCCGAAGGCGTTTTCGGTCGGCGTGCGCATCGAGCACCTTCAGAGCGAGCTTGACCGGGCGCTTTACGGAAAATTCGCCGGTCATCCGCTGCTGCCGCCGGCAGAATACAACCTGTCGCGGCGCGCGGACGGACGCGCGTGCTATTCGTTCTGCATGTGCCCGGGCGGCGTGGTCGTCGCGGCGCAGAGCGAGCAGAATACGGTCGTGACCAACGGCATGAGCTATCATGCGCGCAGCGGCAAAAACGCCAACGCGGCGCTTGCCGTCTCGGTAGACCCCGAGGATTTCGAGAACGGAACGCCCTTCGGCGGCGTGGCGCTCCAGCGTCAGATCGAGCACGCGGCGTATGCGCAGACGGGCTCGTACCGCGCGCCGTGTCAGCGCGTGGGCGATTTCCTTGCGGACAGGCCGACGAAAAGTCTCGGCGCGGTAGAGCCGACCTATCCGGTCGGCGTGGAGCCCGGACGCGCGGCGGCGAGCCTGCCGGATTTCGCGCAGACTATGCTGCGCGACAGCCTGCCGTACTTCGGCAGGAAGATCCGCGGCTATGACGCGGCGGACGCACTGCTGACCGGCCCGGAGACGCGGACCTCATCCCCGGTACGTATGAAGCGCGGCGAGGACCTGTTCGGCCTCGGCGTCGCCGGACTCATTCCCTGCGGCGAGGGCGCAGGCTACGCAGGCGGCATCATGTCCGCCGCAGTCGACGGCATCCGCGCAGCGTTCCGCATCATGGAAGAATATAAACCAGAGTAAGCAATTACCAGAGTGAAAATAAGGACTGAATCAAAATGACCCAACAGGGAACCATCAAAAAGCTGCTCCCCGGCGGCAGGGCAGAGGTCGAGGTAACGCGCCGTTCGGCGTGCGGCCATGACTGCGCCAAGTGCGGCGGCTGCGGCGGTCTGGAGACCCAGACGCTCTACGTCACCGCGCGCAACCATACCGATGCCGGCATCGGCGACCGCGTGCTCATCGAGGGCGAGACCGGCCGCGTGCTCGGCCTTGCGGCGCTTGTCTACATGCTGCCGCTCGTGCTGTTCTTCATCGGCTACGCCATCGGCAATGCGGCCGGCGGCGGTGCGTCCGGTGCGCTCGTCGGCGGCGTGCTGTTCGCGCTCGGCATCATCGGCGCGATCTTTTACAGCAGAAGGATGAAGCAGAACGGCGAAGTCCCGTTCGAGATCACGCACAAGCTTTAAGGCAACACCGCACAATGAAAGCTGCGGCGCTTTGCGGAAATTTTTTGCCCTGACTTTGTTGCGATTTCACGGTAATACATCAAGTATTACCGCAAAACCGCGCCTTGTCAGAACGCAAAATTTGCTCGCAAATCGCTCTTGTTCAATTATGCGGTATTGCCCTAGCTGTGCTCTGTCTTATTTTTGATCGGCGGCGAGGGCGGCGTCGATGTTTTTCTGGAGCTGCGCCAGATTATCGGCGTTGTCGATGCCGCCGAGCAGCGGCTCGCCGACTGCGTTTCCGTTCCGGTCGAACACATAGGTCGTCGGGAAGGCCATGATGCCGAGGGCGAACGTACCGGCGTCGCTCGAGGAATCGAAATAGATATTGCGGTAGGTCGCGCCCTTGGTTTGCAGGATCTCCTTTGCGGTGGCGATGGCATCGGCGCTGCCGTCGAGCGTTTCGGTATTGATGCCGATCACCTCGCCGCCCTGCTGCTTCGCGGTCTGGTTCAGCTTGTCCAGCTCGCCCAGCTCAGCGACACAGGGCTTGCAGCCGCTGAACCAGAAGTTCACGACCGTGTAGGCGTTGTTCGCGAACAGGCTGCTGTCGACCGCATTCCCGTCGAGATCCTTGCCTGTAAACTCCGGGAACGCACTGGCCGCAGCCGTTTCGCTCTGGCCGGCGCTGTCGTCGGCGGGCAGGGCCGCGATCTGCTCCTCGATCGAGCGGATGCTCTCAGCATCGCTTTTCAGCGTCTGATAATCCCCGTCGGAGAGACTGTTCCGGCAGTTCTCCAGCGCGCTCAGCAGGACATCGCCGTAGTTTTCCGCCGTTGCGGGAGAGGATTTGTCCATGGAGGCGAAAACCTGATTCCACAGCTCCTGATGTGCGTCGAGGATGGCGTTTTCCTCCTCGAGCAGCTCCGCGGAGGTCTTGCTGCCGGTATCGGCAGCTTCAGAGTCGGACTTGCCGCACGCAGCGGCGCCCAGCAGCAGGCTCAGGCTGAGGGCAAGGGCGGTTGCACGTTTGATATTCATTTATGAGTTCTCCTTTGTTTTTTCGTTGCCGAAGCCGTACCGGTAGCAGATCGCCTCTGCCGGGCAGGCCTTGATGCATCGGCCGCAGCGGATGCACTCGGCGTGGTTTGCATTCTGTGTGATGTCCACATCCATCGGGCAGACGTTCGCGCATTTTCCGCAGGAAACGCAGCGATGGGAGTTTACCTGCATCTGAAACAGGGAAACGCGGTTGAACAGCGCGTAAAACGCGCCCAGCGGGCACAGCCATTTGCAGAACGGCCGCCAGAACAGCACGCTGAGAAGAATCACGGCGGCCAGCACAGCCGCCTTCCAGGTGAACAGTGCGCCAAGCGCCGAGCGAATGCCGGTGTTTACCAGGGCGAGCGGGATCGCGCCCTCGAGGATTCCCTGCGGACACAGGTATTTGCAGAAGATCGGGTCGCTCATGCCGAGCTCGTTCACCAGAACGGTCGGCAGCAGCACTACCATCACGAGCAGCACGGCGTACTTGAGATACCGCAGCGGCTTCAGCCGTTTGGAGGACAGCTTCGGGGAGGGGATATGGTGCAGCAGCTCCTGAAGCCAGCCGAACGGGCAGAGAAAGCCGCAGATGAACCGTCCGAGCAGCACGCCCAGCAGGATCAGCAGGCCGGTGATGTAGTAGCAGAAGCGGAAGCCGGACGAGCCGACGACTGCCTGAAACGCGCCGATGGGGCACGCGCCCGCCGCGCCCGGGCAGGAATAGCAGTTCAGTCCGGGCACACAGACCCGCTTGCCGTTGCCCTGATACAGCCTGCCGGAAAGGAAATTCGGCAGGTGGATGTTGGTGAGCAGGGCGGCGGCGGCCTGTATCGCGCCGCGCAGGCGGACGAGCAGGGGGAGCGGTCTTTTACCCAATGCCGACGCACTCCATGCACAGGCGTATCGCCTTGGATAACACGACGCCGGCCTCACCACGCCAGACGCCGAACAGGACCATCGCGCCGCCGAGCAGCAGCAGAAGGACCTGCGTCATTGTTTTGCTGTGTAACATAGTTTCTCTATCCTTTCCTGTGATGGGAAAAGTATATACCATCTAAAAGGAGATTGAAAGGAGAAAAAACAAAATTTTTGTAAACTTTAGTCATTGCCGCCTGCGCGCTGCGGGAGTTTTCTTCTTTTACAGGAAAACGGTTGACAAAGCTGCCTGCAATGGGGTACACTTTATATAGGAAAGATTAGACAGCGCTGACGCGGGACTTTTTGTCCGTCCGTGCAGCGAAGTTCGGTATGCGCGCTTCGCATATCGTCTTAAACAGCAGACATCAACTGAAAATCTGTGCATGACTCCCGGGAACGGGTGCAGGTACAGATAAAGGCACAGCCGGTGAAAGCCGGTGCCGCAAAGCCAGATGGGCCTAAACGGAGCTTGTCCTCCGCATGGCAGCCGGCTGCCGACGATACTTTGTACCCTCCTTGCAGAGCCGTGCGCGCTGTAAGGGGGGTTTTTATTTGGAAGCTGAATCGTCTCTGTACTGTCCAAAACAGTTCCAGGAAAAACACAATCATCTGTGCTACTCATTAAGGAGTAAGTTGTACAGACAAGGGCACGATCGGTGAAAGCCGGTTTCGCAAAGCCAGGGGCCTAAACGGAAGACTTTTCCGCATGGCAGCCGGTTTCCTGATGCAGCTTCTTCATAGTAGTCTATTGCTACTGAAGGAGGGATTTTCATGATGAAAACAGGAAAGAACAAGCGATTATTAGCCAGTATACTGGCGGCGTCCATGCTGCTGGCAATGTCTCCGTTCGCGTTAGCGGAGGGGACGGAAGATGCGACCAATCAGACAGGTCAGGAGCAGAGTCAGGGTCAGCCTACCGGGGGGGGCGGCACTGAGCAGACATGCGCTGCAAAGATCGGTGAGAACAAGTATCCGACTCTTGCCGGTGCGCTTGCTGCTGCAAACATTTATGATGCAAACAGCGATGTCACCATCGTCATGCTCCGTGATGTTACGGAAAATATCAAGATTCACAGGTCTCTGACGCTCGACCTCGGCGGGTTTACGCTGTCGGGTGATGGTGACGCAGAGGCGGCTGTTGTAACCATTTCCGGTGATAAACCGCAGGTTACCGTGAAAAACGGTACGGTTACCGGCGGCAGAAATCCGCAGAATGGCGGCGGCTTCGCAATCGACAGTGCAGGCGTTCAGCTCGAAGATTTGACCATAACGGGTAATGAAACAGTCGGCGACAACGGCAATGGCGAAGTCGGCGGCGGCGGTATCTATGCGTCGCACGCAGATGTATCCATGCAGAATGTTACCGTGTCCAAAAACAGCGTTACGGGAAGCAGCAGCGACGGCGGCGGTATTCTGGTTAGATACGGTTCTCTGACCATGAATGGCTGCCATGTTGAGGGGAACACTGCTCCGGACTGCGGCGGCGGTATGATTCTGAGACATTCTGTGCTGAACGCTGCAAAGTCCTTTTTTGAGAAAAATACCGCAAAATACGGTGCAGGTATCTATTTTGGCGATACGCCGAACGAAGCAGAAGAAGGCTGTTCCGGCGAGCACAACCACCTTATCACCGATTCCACAATCTCCGGCAATAAGGTTCTCGACCTTGAAAACGGTATCGGCGGCGGTATGTATGTCGGCACAACCTCTAATCTGACTCTCCGCAATTCTAAACTGTTGAATAACGACGGCGCATCGCAGGGCGGCGCAATCGTAGCTTACAGTGCCGGAACGATCGAACTTGACGACGTTTCGATTTCTGAAAACAAGGCACAGAGCGGCGCAGGTATCTTTGCTATGTGTACTGCTGCCGACAATACGGATATTCGCCTGCTGAACGGCACGGCAATCGACAAAAATACGGCAACCGGCGACGGCGGCGGTATCTATGCCTATGCACTGGCTAACACCCACAGCGTTACGGTGGCAAACAGTTCTGTCAGCGGTAATACTGCTGCTAGCGGCGCAGGTATTTTCACTTACAAGAGTGGCTCGGCGGTTATCAATGTGGATCTGCAGTCCGGTGCTGTGATGCACAATAACAATGCCGTAACTAACATGGGCGGTGCAATCTACGCCAATGCGTCCAACATCAATATCGCGGCGAACAGCGCAGTGTACAATAACACCGCAAAGACCGCAGGTGATGACCTGCTGTTCAACGGTTCGACCTTTACGCTCCCGAACGCAAAGGACATGAGCGGCGACCGCATTCTGTCCTCCGACAAGGCAGAGATTACCGGCTGGTATCATGATGGCTGGTTTAAGTGGAATGCTGCGGCTCAGGACGGTAAGGGCGGCTATGAGGAGATCGGTCGCTGGACGGTGGAAACGGCTGACGAATACGTCCCGGTAGAAAACGATTCGCACGCTGTTTCGCTCAAGGCGGCTACGAAAAAATCCTCCGGCGGCACCGAGGACACCGACCCCATCGAGTGGAACGTTTCCCGATCCAAGACCGCAACGGCGCTGGATACGAGCACGTGGACTTCCAATGTGACGCTGTCCCTGCCCAGCGCAGAGGAAGCGCTGGCATCGGATGTGGTATTCGTGCTGGATAAGTCCACGAGCGCAGAGAAGGAAGAACAGGCGCTGGGTATGCTTACTGCGCTGAAAGAGCAGACGGCAAAAACGGGAGCAAAGGTCAAGGTCGGCGTTGTGATCTTCAACAAGCAGGCAAACGTGACCGCTCCGCTTACAGATCTTGCAACCGATTCCGGTTACAAAACCATTGAAGCCGCAATCAAGCAGGGCTTTAGCAGCGGAACAAACACCCACGCCGGACTTCTTGCAGGCAAGCAGCTGCTGGACGAGGATACCGAGGTTGCCGCAAATCGGAAATATCTGATTTTCGTAAGTGATGGTATTACCTATATGTATAATGCGGAGCCTACTGTTACCGCATGGAGTTTCAAGGCTGATTTCTGGAAACACTGGGCTGCCCCTAATAACTGGAGCTCTAAAAATGGCAACGATGATCCTCCTGATAACTGGTCTGCATGGATGACCAAGATTGGTGCACAGGTTGAGGCTCAGGGCACGGAATATGAATATCCTTACGAGCCTTCCGGTGAAACAGCGACAAAATGGACTCCCGAGAAGGATGATACTTATAAGGATTATGCGAACTCCATTGATAAGGCTCTGTATTTGACCTATCAGGTTTATCAGGAAGCGAAGACAAAGGGATATAACTGTTACGCAGTTGCTAATGAAAGCTCGACCGACTATCATTGGGGTCCGGCCTTTATGCGCTACCTGGCTAATGGAGAGACGGTTAACTTCGACAAGATCCAGAACGACATCCTCTACGCCGTCAGCGCCGGTTCCACGGTGGAGGACCAGATGGGCGATGCGTTCGATTTTGTTCCCGATTCGCTGAAGCTGACTGTCGGCGGCACGGAGCTGAAATCCAAGGCGAACGGCAACATGACCTATTTCGGAGATGATGTCGAAAATCTGAGTGAAAATAACTGCCGTTTCAAGGTGCTGTATGCTCCGGATACGGATGCTTTCGTCTGGACCATCAACGAGAACGTCTCCAACTTCGCGCCGGTTCAGCTGACCTATACCGTCAAGCTGACCAAGCCCGAAACTGCCCCCGGCACCTACGGCACGGAGGATCTGAAGGGCGAAAAGAATGTTCCTGCCGACAAGGCGCTGTTCACCAATAAGCGCGCTGTTCTGAACGCCATCAACAGCGCCGGTGCGCCGCTCAATCCTCTGGACTTCCCGAAGCCTTCGGTGTCCTATACCGTGAAAAAATCCTCCTCCGGCGGTGGCGGCGGCCGCAGACCTACCGTTACCATTCCGGATGATGTACCGACCGGTCTGAACGGCGATGACCACTATGCTTACATCGTCGGCTACCCGAACGGCAACGTTGAGCCGAACGGCAACATCACCCGCGCAGAAGTGGCGACCATCTTCTTCCGTCTGCTGACCGAGGAAGTCCGCACCGCAAATTCCACCCAGTCCAACAGCCTGTCCGATGTGACGCGCGGTCAGTGGTTTAACCATGCTGTCTCCACGCTGTCCTCGATGGGCATTGTGAAGGGTCATAACGATGGCACGTTCGCGCCGAATGCGCCGATCACCCGTGCGGAATTTGCCGCAATCGCCGCTCGCTTCGACGATAAGAACACGGATACGTCCTCGAAGTTCACGGATATCGCATCTCACTGGGCAAAGAATGAGATCGGTATCGCCGCAAACAAGGGCTGGATCAACGGCTATCCGGATGGTACGTTCCGTCCGAACCAGTATATCACCCGCGCAGAGGCGATGACGCTTGTCAACCGCGTACTCAACCGTCTGCCCGAGAACAGCAGCGATCTGCTCGACAGCATGATCAAGTGGCCGGATAATTCCGATGCTTCTCAGTGGTTCTATCTGGCGGTACAGGAGGCCACCAACAGCCACTATTACAAGACCAAGGAGAACAAGTTCGAGAAGTGGACCGAGCTTCGCGAGACCCGCGACTGGACCGAACTGGAAAAGTAAATTTTCACTGCATCCCCCGGCGAAAGCCGGGGGATGTTTTTGTCCGGATGCACCGTGACAGGCGTTGCTTTTCCGGAGACGCAGAGAGGAAAATGCGGTGTAATATACGAAAAAATCATAAGCACTATAATGTTTTTTCATGGTTAGAAAATTCGCCCAAAATACAATGTTAAAATTATGACATATTGCCCTTGTATTTTATTTTCACAGGTTCATAATAGGAATTACCGAAAGAGGGGAAGGGAAAAATCTTTTCGGTAATTTTCATGCGGAAGCATCACTTTCGCAGCCGGTTTTAAGGAGGAGATATTATGATCAGCTTTATTCTGTGTTTACTGCTGTTGATCGCCGGCTATTTTACTTATGGTAAGATCGTAGACAAGACCTTCGGCCCGGATGACCGCGAGACTCCGGCGGTACGCATCAATGACGGCGTGGACTACGTCGTTATGCCGCAGTGGAAGCTCTTTCTGGTTCAGCTGCTGAACATTGCCGGCCTCGGCCCGATCTTCGGCGCACTTCAGGGCGCGCTCTGGGGCCCGGTCGTATTTCTGTGGATTACCTTCGGCACCATCTTTGCCGGCGGCGTACACGACTATTTCTCCGGCATGATCAGTGAGCGAAACGACGGCGCGTCTATCGCGGAGGTCACCGGCAAATACCTCGGCCACGCGATGCAGAACGTTATGCGCGTGTTCTCGGTCATCCTGCTGATCATGGTCGGCACGGTATTCGCAGTCGGCCCGGCCGGCCTGATCGTTACGCTGTGCAAGAACAACGGTGTTTCCGGCGTTCTCTCGACCACGCTGTTCTGGCTGATCGTTATTCTGGCGTACTACTTCATCGCAACCTTTATTTCGATCGACAAGATCATCGGCAAGGTCTATCCGCTGTTCGGCATGTGCCTGATCATCATGGCGGTCGGCGTTATCATCGGTATCTTCACCAACCCGGCTTACACCATCCCGGAGATCTGGACGCATATGTACAATATGCATCCGTCCGGCACGCCGATCTGGAGCTTCATGTTCATCACGGTCGCGTGCGGCGCAATTTCCGGCTTCCATTCCACGCAGTCTCCGCTGATGGCGCGCTGCATGAAGAACGAGAAGCAGGGCCACTTCGTATTCTACGGCGCAATGGTAGCAGAAGGCATCATCGCTCTGATCTGGGCGGCGGCAGGCTGCGCACTGTATGAAGTCACCGGCGGTCTCAACACCGGTCTGGCAGAGGCGCTTGCAGGCGGTCAGTCCGCAGCGATCTATGACGTATGCTCCAAGACCATGGGCGGCGTTGGCATCGCGCTCGCGATGATCGGCGTTGTTGTCTGCCCGATCACTTCCGGCGATACCGCTTTCCGTTCCGCTCGCCTGACGCTGTCCGACTGGTTCCATATCGACCAGAGCACCTACGCAAACCGCCTGAAGCTGTGCGTACCGGTTCTCGGTATCGGTGCGATCCTCGGCATCGGCAACGCGACCGGCCTGATCGACTACACGGTCATCTGGCGCTACTTCAGCTGGACCAACCAGACGCTCGCGATGATCATTCTGTGGGCAGCAGCTATGTTCCTGTTCACCGAGAAGAAGAATTTCTGGATCGCTGCCGTTCCGGCGACCTTCATGAGTGCGGTCTCCTGCACCTACTTCATTCTCGCACCGGAGTGCCTCGGCGGTCTGCTGAACGGCAAGACGGCAGACGGCGCTGTGATCTACAATACCGCTGTAGCGTACCCCATCGGCATTGTATTCGCAGCAATCCTGCTCGCTGTGTTCATTCGCGCGACCAAAAAGCACGGCACGAAGAAAAACGCATAAATGATAGAATAAGATGCAGCCGGCCGTTCGTTCTGTTCGACCGGCTGCAATCATCCGCAGAAGTAATTGAGGTGACGGAAAATGATGTTCAAACCTTATCCGCTCGGTTCCGGGCGCATAGATGACGCGGCGCTCGCCGAGGATAAAAAAAGCTGCCGGAAGATCGGCCCGTGCGGCATCGGCAGACGCGCGCTCTATTTGAACAGCTTTTTCATCGACCGGCGCTATTATGTCCCGCTCTCCATGGTAACGCGCGTGTACAAGCGCGTCGCGATGAGCAGGGGCGGTTTTTCCGGCAAGGGCATTTTCGCGACGCTGTCCTATCTGGTCGTTGAGTTCGACGGCGGGCAGCAGAAAGTCTGCAATTTCAAATACGAACAGCAGGTCGATGATTTTTTGAACGTCATCCGCGCCGAATATCCCTCCATTCCGTGCGTGAGCGCGGCGGCGGAGCAGCGCCTTGCAGAGCAGAAGGCGCGCCGCGAGGAGGAGGAGCGCAGCCGTCCGCCGATGAGCGCGCAGGCAGAGAAGACCGTGCGCACGCTCGATCAGGCGCTCGACTATCTGGAGCGTCGCCCCGAGCTGACCGAGCAACTGAGCGCGGCCGCAAAACGCCGCCGCAATTTCCAGTGCACGCACGGCAGCTACCGCTGGGCCGCCATGGCGATCACCCTGCTCGGCTTCGCGGCTCTCGCCTACGGCATTGTCTCCTTTGTGCGCCACGGTTCGTTCGCGATCTATTTCACGCTGTTCGGCCTTGCGGCGATCTTCACGTTCGCCGGCTTCAGCGTGCTCCCCACTGCGCGCAACAACCGCACCTCGATCATGCGGAACGATGAGCAGGCGCAGCAGAAAATGCAGGAATATGTTTCGGCGTATCTGGACTTTCCGCTTCCGGCGCGCTATGCGCATCCGGTCGTGCTGCGCCGCATGAAGCGCGCTGTCATGGACGGCCGCGCCGTGACCGCCGGGCAGGCGCTCGATGTCGTGAAGGACGACCTCAGGGCGCTGAATGCCGACGTCGAGGTCTCGCAGGAGGAATATGATGAGGTCGTCGCCATCAAGCCGCTCTTCCTCAACGCAGAGTATCAGTAAACAGAATAAAATCCCATGCCGCAGTTCACAGTTCAGACCGGCATGGGATTTTTTCTGTTATTGGGTCCCGGAGGCATAAACAGACGCGGTTTACATGCTTCGCGCCGTCCGGCGCATCTGCCGCACATATACGATCAGGAGCGCCGCGCCGGTGAAGATCCACGAGGCAGGGTAGACGTTCATCAGCATTTCATAGGTCGGGAAGAGGCGGAACACGGTCGCCATCCAGATCAGGCGGAACACGACCGTGCCGAGAATGGTGAAAACGGCAGGCTCGAGCGAGCGGCCCATGCCGCGCAGAGAGGCGCTTTCGACCTCGTAGGTGGCGGTCAACCCCTCGAGCGAGCAGACATGCCGCATACGGCTGACCGCGAACACGGCGACCGCGCTGCTCGAGGTGTAGATGCTGACGAAGAAATCGTCCCAGACCATGAAAACCGCGCTCAGGATTTCGGTGAATACGATACCGAACAGCAGGCAGAGACGGAAGATCCTTTTGCATCGTCTGATGTCGCCCGCGCCGAAATTCTGACTGGTGAAGGTGACAGCAGCCTGCGCGAAGGCATTCGCGATGTCGTAGGTGAAATATTCGAAGTTGAGTGCGAGCGATGAGCCTGCGATGGCGTTTTCGCCGAACGAGTTGATGCCGCTCTGGATGAACACGTTGGAAACGGAGAAGATCGCGCCCTGAATGCCTGCCGGGATGCCGATCTGCAAAATACGCAGGAGCGGTTCCTTCTCGATGCGCATGCGGCGGAAGCGGAACGCGAAATCGTCGTCGCGGCGGATGAGGTGCGTGATGACCATGACCGCGCTGAGCACGTTGGAGATGACCGTTGCGATCGCGACGCCGGCGACGCCGAGCTGCATCACGATGACAAGGAACAGATTGAGCACCACGTTGACCGTGCCGGAGAGCAGCAGATAGTACATGGGACGGCGGCTGTCGCCGTAGCTGCGCAGTACGGCCGCGCCGAAATTGTACACGACCATGAACGGAATGCTCAGAAAATAGATGAATATGTAGAGCAGCGCCTCGTCCAGCACGCTTTCCGGCGTGCCGGAGAGCACGAGGATGGGTCTGGCCGACAGCCACCCGACGAGCATCAGTCCCGCGCCGAGCGCCGCGCCGAACGTGAGCACGGTGTGAAGCGTGCGGTTGATCTCGTCGCGACTGTTCTGCCCGATGAGCAGCGCGAGCACGGCGTTCGGACCGACCGACAGACCGACGATCAGATTGACGAAAATGCCGACGAGCGCGACGCAGCTGCCCACTGCCGCAAGCGCGGCATCGCCTGCAAAGCGGCCGACAACTGCGACGTCTGCGGAGTTGAAAAGCTGCTGTAAAATGCTGCTGAAGGCCAGCGGAAGGGCAAAAAGGATGAGTCTGCCGGCCAGACCGCCGTGCAGCATGTCCATTTCTCTGTGTTTTGCGGTTTTTGCCATGATTCGTGCGTCTCCCTTGTGCGGTTTACCAGAACTATCTTACCATGTGCGGAGGAGATGCGCAAGGCGGTATTTCTGCGGTTTGCGCGGTATTTCTGCGGTTTTCATGTATGAAAAAGCACCCGGCTCCGCTGCTTGACAAAGCCGGCCCGCATGGATATAATATAAGAAAAGGGACGCTGTTACAGCAGTCAGACCCTTAGTTTAGTCAATTTTAAGTCATTGACCGTTCGGGGACCAGCCGGACGGTCAATGCGCTTTTATACAGAAAATGTACAGCAGAACTGCTGTACATACAAAAAGCTGAAAAGCCTTTTTCTGCACACGCGCCACCTCCTTCCTGCCGCGAACTGCGGGAAAGGAAAAGAGGGTCTGACCGCCAAAAGTAACAGCGTCCGTCAGTATTATATCATGCACAGTCGAAATCTGTCAACGAGCCGCCCTTCGGGGCGGTTTTTGCTGCTTTCAGCCGAATTTTTGTCTCACAGTGCGCCTGTCGAGACGCTTCATGACCATCCTGCGGCTTCACGATACGCAGGCCTTGCCCGTAAAACGGATGATCTGACAAACCCGCCGCAGCCATCTTTTTCACCGGGAAAATTTATGTTATAATGGTGTAAGCTACTAAAGGAAAGGCGGGATATCGTTGCGCACAAGACCAATCCTTGCGGCAGCGGCGCTGCTGCTGGCGGCCGGACTTGCCGCTGTGACACATGGGGTTGTATCGCAGGCAGACGAGCCGCTCCGCATCGGCACGACGTACATGACGATGAACAACCCGTTTTACAGCGTCATCGATGAAGAACTGCGGCTGGTGATCGAAAGCCGCGGCGATATTCTGCTGACGCGCGATCCGGCACTCGATCAGGAGCGGCAGAACGAAGAAATCCGGGATCTGCTGCATGAAGATATTGACCTGCTGGTGCTTAATCCGGTGGATTATCGCGAGATCGAGCCTGCACTCCGCGAGGTGCAGAAGGCGGGCGTGCCGGTCGTGGTCATCGACTCGCAGGTCGGCAATCCGGATTTGGTCGCGTGCACGATCGCGTCCGACAACTATGGCGCGGGTGTGCTCTGCGCGGAGCACTTGATGAATACGTGCGATTCCGCGAAGGTCGTGCTGATCGAGCACGCTTCCACCAAGTCCGGCATGGACCGCATACAGGGCTTCTGCGACACGCTGGCGTCGCATCCGGATTTTCAGATCATCGGCCGGGCGGACAGTGCCGGTCAGCTTGAGGTCGCCATGCCGCAGATGGACCGGCTGCTCGAGCAGGGCATCGTGCCGGACGCGGTGATGTGCCTCAACGACCCGAGTGCGCTCGGCGCGATGGCGGCGCTGCAGGAGCATGGTCTGCTGGAAAAAACGACGGTCTACGGCGTGGACGGTGCGCCCGAGGCGAAAAGCATGATCAGTGAGGGCGCTATGACGGCTACGGCGGCACAGTCGCCGATTCGGCTGGGACAGATCACCGCGCAGACGGTGTACGCGATCCTGAACGGCGAGGACTACGAAAAAGAGATTACGGTTCCGGTCGAGCTGGTAACGAAGGACAACGTAAACGGCTACGACATGGACGGCTGGCAGTAGGAGGGAACGGTATGGCACAGAGTTTGCAGTTTTTCCGCCGCATCATGCTGCTGCTGAACGTGACCGTGGGCGCATTCCTTGTGTGGGTGTTCGGCATGACGCCGGTACTGGCGGCGCGGCAGGCGGACGGCGTGGCGTTCGCACAGAATTTGAGCGCGCTGCCGGCCAAACCGTGGACGCTGGCCATCGCCGTGCTCGGCATGGCGGCGCTTATTCTGGCCGGTGTGCTGCGCCGGCGCGGACAGGGTTTCATCGGATGGATCGAGCCTCTGTTTGCATTATGCGTGATCTTTGCGCTGCATCTGGCCTACAACGGCCTGCTGCTTTATGTGGTCGTGGATCTGATCGACGGCCTGCACGGCAGAACGCGCCGCAGATTTCTCGGCGCGATGACCGCGCTGTTCCTGCTGACCGGACTGGGTGCATTGCAGGGCGCGCTGCACGTGGTGCCCTTCTCGGAATATCTGCTGTATTTTGACATGCACACGCGGCAGCTTTTGCAGAGCGTGGTGGATCTGCTGGGTGCGCTGCACCTTATCCTGTTTGTGGTGTACATGGTGGTGCTCATCGGGCAGCGGACCGAGGAAAACTCCGCGATACGCCGCCTGAACGGCGAACTCGAGCAGGCGAACGATCAGCTCTCTGTCATGAACGAGCAGCTGAAAGCCTACGCCGCCGAGAGCGAACGCATGGCGGAAACGCGCGAGCGCAACCGTCTGGCACGGGAAATCCATGACACGCTCGGTCACGCGCTGACCGGCATCACCGCCGGTGCAGATGCCTGCATACAGATGCTTGAGATCTCGCCCGAGATGGCGAAAAAGCAGATGGAACGCATCGCGTCCACCGCGCGCGAGGGCATGAACGAGGTTCGGCGTTCGGTGCGGGCACTGCGGCCGGACGCGCTCGAGCGCATGCAGCTGACCGACGCTGTCGCGAAGCTGTGCGCCGAAATGCAGACGACCTCGCAGGCGGAGATCACGCTCGATTTGCAGACCGAGGATCTGCGCCTGTCGCCGGACGAGGAGGACGCGGTATACCGCATCGTGCAGGAGAGCATCACGAACGCCATCCGGCACGGACACGCGACGGCGGTGCGCGTGCGCATCGCGGCGGAGGAGCGCCGCCTCGGCATTACGGTAACGGACAACGGCTGCGGCTGCGTGAAGATCGAGCCGGGCTTTGGTCTGCGGCATATGCGTGAGCGGCTGCGGCTGCTGAATGGTACATTAAAGGTAAAGAGCGAAAAAGGATTTGAACTGCACGCGGAAATTCCGCTGCGATGGGGTGATGTATATGATTAAAGTGCTGCTTGCGGACGATCAGGAGCTGATCCGGGAAAGTCTGGGCTTTGTTCTGGGGGCGCAGGGCGATATTACGGTAGTCGGCATGGCGAAAAACGGCCGCGAGGCC
>ERZ827440.2462-NODE-2462-length-16321-cov-4.202447_pt1 | contig 16321 bp, 19 predicted proteins | sample MGYA00519774_ERZ827440 | MGnify/ENA primary metagenome ERZ827440 (study PRJEB31778, sample SAMEA3449302) | human gut metagenome | biome: human gut; feature: human-associated habitat; material: faeces | place: United Kingdom | collected 2010/2012 ... | reverse complement strand
GTGCGGAAGGCTGCGATATGGGTGGACATAAGGGCGGCAAAGTACAGCAGGATGCTGCCAATGGCAAACCACACCGCCATCCAGCCAAAACGACCCAGATCCCCGGCCCCGTCCAGGCTGGGCCAGGCGGCCAGTATGCTTCTGGCCACCAGCCAGACACACAGGTAGGGTGCCAGCCCCAGTACCGCCGACAGGGCGGACAGGATACAGCCCAGGATCGTCAGGTTCTTGTGCCCGCCCGCATAGCTCAGGATGCGGGTAAGGCTGCTTTGTTTCTTTTGCTTCAAAGAGATCCCTCCTTATTCAGTCAAAATAGTTAGCTTTAGCTAACCTTTATCCAAAAAAGACAGGGGTCAAGCCCCCATCAATTTCAGCCATCCGGCAGTGTAGAAATCGCGGAGTTGATCCACATCCCGCAAGGCCTGCTCCCGGGGCATATCGTGGACCACGATCTCGAAGATACCATTGAACATCCCGCTGGCGATGATGTGACATAGGGATTTGTCCAACTCGGGAATGTCCTTTCCCAGGCGGCGGAGAACCTCCATGTATTGGAGGGTGTATTCCACCTCCACCTCCACCATGTTGTGGACGAAGTGCTCATAGCTGGTCCCCTCCGCACAGCAGAGCAGCAGCTTCACCGGCTCCCGGTGGGCGCAGATATAGTCCACCATCCAGTCCACACATCTACCGGACTCCAGGCCCATGTGCTCCGGCTGCTCCTTTTCCGGCAGCTCGGCAAAGGTAGTCTGTGCTTCCATAAAGCGGCCCATGAGGGCCGCAGCGTGGGGCTCCACGATGGCGTTGAACAGGGCCTCCTTGCTGGAAAAGTAGCCGTAAAAGGCCCCGGTGGTCACCCCGGCGTTCTTTACAATCTGCCGCAGGGAGGCTCCCAGAAATCCCTTGTCCAGAAATTCCGCCAAAGCCGCCTGCTGAATTTTTTCCAGTGTAGCAGTGGACCGCTCCTCCATTCAAACTTCACCGCCTTATAACAGTGTTATATAACGGTGTTATTATACCATTGAGCGGAAAGGGTGTCAACTTATCTGAAAATACTTTTTGTGATCATATCAGCTACAAAGTTGTAGGCGAACCGGCCCCGCCGCTGTACTGTGGCAGGACACAAGGTATACGGTATCGGGCACAGTGTGCCGCTTGTTCTATATAGTTACGAAGAGTTCTCTGTCCACTCTGCCGATGTTCTGCTGGAAAGGGATTTGACATACAGAGTTTTTATACAGCCTTTGTTTTCGGAGGCAGAGCAGTATGGCTTTCCTGCTGGGATGGCTTTTGCTTAAAAATTGAGGGTTGACGATTGAAGAAAAGCCATATAAAATAATATCAAAAATATTTGATATGAAGAGGGCTTTATGGAAAGAGATTATAGGGCGGCGGCTCGGGTATTCAAGGCGTTGTGCGATCCCAAACGCTTGGCCATTTTGGAGGAGCTGCGCGGCGGGGAAAAGTGCGCCTGTGTCTTGCAGGAGCCCATGGAGCTGACCCAGTCCGGGCTATCCTACCACATGAAGGTGCTGTGCGAGTCCGGCTTGGTGGAGAGCCGTCAGGAGGGCAAGTGGACCCACTACCAGCTGAGCAGGACGGGCAGGGAGTATGCGGTGAAGCTGCTGCTGGAGCTGACTACGCCGGTTACAGAACAGGGGACACCGCTTGAATAGTGGGAGCGGAACACGCCGTCACAGTAGATGGCGTGTTTTCCAGTAAAGCATCAAAAAAACTTGATCTATAATACATAAAGGGAGGCGGAACGATATGGAGTTATGGAGCCTGTTTCAGGAGCAGATTTTGGGCATGAAGTGGCTGAACGAGTGGCTCGGACGCGGCCTGTCCGCGCTGGGTCTGGATATCCATGGACGGCTCGGCGGCAGTGTACAGTTTTTCCTGTATGACAGCTTGAAAATTACAGTACTGCTCTGTGTTCTGATTTTTTCTATTTCCTATATACAGAGCTATTTCCCACCGGAGCGGAGCAAGCACATTTTGGGCCGGCTCCACGGCGTGGGCGCCAATCTGGTGTCCGCCCTGCTGGGGACGGTGACGCCCTTCTGCTCCTGCTCGTCCATCCCGCTGTTCATCGGTTTTACCAACGCGGGGCTGCCCCTGGGCGTCACCTTTTCCTTTCTGATCTCCTCGCCGATGGTGGACTTGGGCAGTCTGGTGCTGCTGATGAGCATCTTTGGGACTAAGGTGGCCATTTTCTATGTGGTGGTAGGGCTGGCGCTTGCCGTGGCGGGCGGTACACTTCTGGAGCGGCTGCACATGGAGAAGCATGTTGAGCAATTCGTCTTTTCGGCCGGCAGTATAGACATTGAGTCGCCCGAGCTGACAAGGCGAGAGCGGGTGCGGTACGCAAGGGAGCAGGCTGTGTCCACCTTCAAGAAAGTAGCTCCCTACATCCTGGTGGGCGTGGGGCTCGGCGCGGTGATCCACAACTGGATACCCGAGTCATGGATTGAGACCGTTCTGGGCGGCAGCAATCCCTTCGGCGTTGTCCTGGCCGTGCTGGTGGGCGTCCCGATGTATGCGGACATTTTCGGTACGATCCCGGTGGCGGAGGCCTTGCTCGCCAAGGGCGCGCAGCTCGGTACAGTCCTGGCCTTCATGATGGCGGTCACCACGCTGAGCCTGCCCTCGATGATCATGCTCCGCAAGGCGGTGAAGCCCAGACTGCTGGGGCTGTTTATCGCCATCTGCACAGGCGGTATTATCCTCATCGGCTATCTGTTCAACGTGTTCCAATTCTATCTGATTTCCATTTAGGAGGTAACGAAACATGGGACTGTTCGGAAAAAAGAAAAAGGGTACGCCCCCGCCCTGCTGTGGCCGTACCCCTGAAACGGCGGTGCGGGTGGGAGCGGACAAGACCGCCGCCAGCGTCAAGGTGCTGGGCTCCGGGTGCGCCAGGTGCAGCGCCCTGGAAGCGGCCGTCCGTGCGGCTTTGGCGGAGCTTGGGGTGGACGCCGCCATTGAACATGTGACGGACTTCATGCAGATCGCCGCCTATGGGGTGATGACCACCCCGGCCCTGGTGGTGGGAGGCCGGGTGGTGTCCTGCGGCCGCGTGCCGGGCCAGGCGGAGCTCCGGGAGATGCTCCGGGAGGCCCTGGAAAAAGAAACGCTGGAACAGGGCCCTGCGGTGTGATATACTGGCCCCAGTATCACAATGGGAAAGAGGCTGGGACGAATGGACCTATCACCGAACCAAATGCTCAGACTGGCCCCCAACAAGGTGGATTACCTGATCCCCGGGGGCGAGATGATCAACGAATTTCTGGGGGAGGGGCCGGGGGCGCGGGTGTGTTCCCAGATGTGGATCGCCTCCCTGGTGACCTCCGCCCTCCAGCCCGGCACTGCCACGGGGCTGTCCCGGGTGGCGGGGACGGACGTTTTTCTGCGGGACTGCCTGGCGGAAAACCCTGCGGCCTGGCTGGGAGAGGCTCACGCCGCGCACTGGGGGGTCAGCCTGGGCTTTCTGCTCAAACTGCTCCACTCCAGGGACCGCCTGCTGCTCCAGACCCATCCGGACGGGGCGCGGGCGCGGAAGTATTTCGGCCTGCCCTCCGGGAAGGATGAGGCGTGGTACGTGCTGGACACCCGTCCGGGGGCGTGCATCTGGCTGGGGTTCCGGCCCGGCGTCACGCCGGCGTATTTCCGGGGGCTGATTGAGCGGCAGGACACGGCGGCCCTGCTGGACTGCCTGCACCAGATCCCCATCCGTCCGGGGGAGGTGTACTTCATCCCGGCGGGCACGGCCCACGCCATGGGGAGCGATTCCCTGGTGGCCGAGCTGCAGGAGCCGGTGGACATCACCCTGCGGGCGGAGTACATCCGCCCGGACGGCTCCCGCCTGCCGGTGGAGAGCATGTATGGACCCGCCGGCATGGACGGCCTGCTGGACTGCTTCCATTTTGACTGCCTGCCCCGGGAGGAGCTGCTGGCCCGGCACCGTTTCCGCCCCGTCTCCGGGGCGGAGGAGCCCTGGCGGAAGCGGCTCATCACGCCGGAGCAGACCCCCCGCTTCTATATGGATGAGGTGGAGCTGCGCCGGGAGGCCCATGGGAGCGCCCTCTGTGTCAACCACGGGTTCCAGGTGCTCTTGGTGCTGGAGGGGGAGGCGGAGTTCCAATGGGAGGGCGGTTCTCTGCGGGCCCGCAGGGGCGAGGAGCTCTTTGTCCCCCACGGCGTGGCCTCCTACCAGTGTACGGCGGAGGGGACGTGCCGCCTGCTGGAGTGCGGGCTTCCGGGCGTGTGAAGCGGCTGCGAAACAGAGGGGCGGAGCGCCGGCCGGCGCTCCGCCCCTCTGTTTCGCTCATTTTCCCCAGGAGAACAGACCCTTTTTCTCATAGGGCTCGCAGCTCACCGACTGCACCGTGTAGCCGGTCGCGTCGATAACCTGGCGCAGCCTTGCCCCGTCGATAGGCTCCTCCGCCACCACGACGGTCTGTTTCCTGCTGTGGGAGGAGGTGACCTTCTTGACGGGGAAGGCCTTGCGGACGGCGTCATTTACATGGGATTCACACATGCCGCACATCATCCCGTCCACCACAAGAGTATACTTTGTCATAAAACCGCTCCCTTTCCGCTCCGCTGTGCCGGAATATATTGTTAGCAACTACTAACCGATCGTAGCACAGCGGAGGGAAACTGTCAAGGGGAGGGCCGCCCGCCGCCCTCGTCCACCAGGGCGCGGATGAGAGCCTCGTCAGCGCGGGAGTGGAGCGCGCCGTCCCACCGGAGGCTGGGGCCGTTGGGGCAGTTTTTCATACAGCCGGTGATGCGGTAGGTGAAGCGGCCGCTGGCGCTGACGCCGCCCGGGCGCACGCCGTAGGTCTCCTCCACAAAGGCGGCCAAACGGGCCGCGCCCCGGCCGGAGCAGCGGGGGCCGCCGCACAGCTCCAGGCGGTGGGGGGCCTCCTCGGTGCGCAGGCCGGGGTAACGCCTGATGATGGCGGACAGAAAGGTATCTCTGAGGGAGAGGGCGGCGGCGATCTCCGCCAGATCGGCGGCGGGCAGTGCGCCGCCGCGCTCCTCCTGCACCTCCCGCAGCAGGGCCACCAGCGCCCCCTGCTCCCCCGGCGCCCCCTGGCGGCGGTAATAGGCGAGGGCTTCCTCCAGTGTCCAGTCCTGTGTCATGCGTCTGCCTCCTGTCTGTCGTTTCCCTCATTATGCCGCATTTCCCGAGAAAGATCCACCCCGGACAGGGAGGACAGGGGAAAGGGGGGCTGGGCCAGGGGGCGCAGGGCGATGGAGAGGAGGAGGGCCGGGTTGTCATCCGCCGCGATCCGGTTGGAGCGGAGGGCCCCGCAGGCGCGGCAGCGGTGGATGAGCGCCCACTCGCCCCCCTTGCGCACCCACACGCCCACCGGCTCCATAATCCCCCGGCAGGTACAGGCCCGGTCGCCGGGCTCCTCGTCCACGTGGAGGCTGGACAGACAGTGGGGGCAGTGGTTGCGGTGCCGGCTGGCGGCCCCCTCTGGGGTGACCAGCGCGCCGCAGGCCTTGCAGGAGAAGGACTCCCCGCAGGGCTGGCGGCGGTAGTCCGGGGCGGGCTTGGCGGCGGGGGACGCGCCCCGGAAACCGGGGGTGTCCAGCCAGAGGGTGCCGTCCGGCCCCTGGGAGAGAGAGGCGGCAGTGGTGGGGCGGAGGGGGGCCTGCACCCCGGCCAGACGCTGGATCAGGGCGGTCTTGCCGCACCCCGGGCCGCCCAGCACGGCCACAGCTTTTCCACGCAGGGCGTGGAGAAGCCCGGCGGGAGGCTCCAGGGCGGAGCCCCAGGCCAGGCCGTCCAGCTCCGCCCGGAGCGGCTCCAGCCGGCGGGCCAGGGCCTCTCCCTCCTCCGGGGCCAGCCGGTCCCAGTGGCTTACAAAGAGCCCGGCGGGCAGGCCCGCCGCCCGGGCGGCCTCCAGCGCCCACTCCGGGAGGGTGAAGGCGCGAAGCAGGGCGGGGGCCGCGCACACGGCCAGCACAAAATCCGCGTTGGCGGCCAGAAGGGCGTCCCCGGAGCCGCGGCGGCTGGGGCGGCGCAGGGCGCTGGTCCGGGGGAGGATGCGCGTCAGACGGTACTGGCCGCCGCCCAGGACCTCCGCCTCGGCCCGGTCGCCCACGGCCAGGCTATCTTTCTGCCGGAGCAGCCGGCCGGACAGCAGGCAGGGGAGGGTGCGGCCCGCGTGGAGCACGACGGCCTGCCGGTTCATGACGCCCGCCACGCGGACGGTGAGAAGGTTGGATTGGTTCATGGGTATCTTGCCTCGCTTTCGCGCCCATTGTAGCAGAGCGGGCCGTGCGGAGGCAACCGCAAAGACGGTACCGCAAAAAAGCTGCGCCGGAGCGTGCTTCGCTCCGGCGCAGGACTATGGCTCCAGCAGGCCCCGGCGGCCCAGGGTGAGAATCCGCTGGATGCTCTTTGGGGCGAGAAAATAGCGGGCGGACAGCTCGTCCACGCCCAGACCGGCGGTGTAGTCCCGGAAAATGGCCCGGTTGCGGGCCAGGGTCTCCTCCTTCCGCCGGGTGCGCTCTCCCCACGCCCGGCGGTGCTCCGCCCGCCGGGGGATATACAGATAACCGCCGTCCAGATAGCCCTGCAGGGCCTCCAGCAGCTCGGCGGGCAGCAGCTCGGCTGCGTTTTGATAGCGCATGGTGCTCCTCCAAACTCGATGGAATCATTTGGAATGAGCAAAGGCTACCAGCGGGTGGGATACGGCGCCGAAGCCTTCGCTCAGGCGCCGCGCACAGAATCACGGTTCATCCGTTCTGATACTCCTTTCCAGGTGACAAAAAACGCCCGCGGAGAACCGGCGCGCCAAAGGCGCGGGCACCTCCCCGCGAGCGGAAAATCCCCCATAAGGACAGGGGCGCATGGGGCGGTCCGTACCGCAGTTCTCCGGTTTGGGCAACACAAACAGAGAGGCCTCCGCCCCTCTCCAGGCTGCGCCGCAAAACGGCGAATCGCTTATACGGACATCCACACACCTCCTTGGTATGAAGCTAGGATACCACCGGGCGGAGCATATGTCAAGGCTTGCGGCCCGCCTGCCGGGGCGGTATAATAAGTAAATAATCCAATACAGGAAAGAAGGAGTTAACCATGGTGACAATGGCACAGAGGATCGAGGCGCTGCGCACCGAGGCCGGCCTGGCACGGGTGCCCGCCTCTCTGGAGCTGGGATTTCCCAAAAACGCCTTTGAGAAGTTTGAAACGGGCCGCCAGACCCCTACGAAGGAGCAGCAGGAAAAGCTGGCCTCCTATTTCGGCGTGTCCCTGTTTTACCTCCGGGGGGAGAGCAACGACCGTACCCGGCAGGAGGACTGGATGAGTGAGGGGTACTCCGGGGCAGACGAGGAGCCGGTCTACCGGCCCGCCCCGGCCCCAAAGAAGATGAAAGCGGAGGCGCCCGCCCAGGGGGCCACCATGCTGGACGCCCTGTTCGGGGGCCGACAGGCCAGGGAGCAGTTCCGCGCCATGGTGCTGGAGGTGCTCCGTTCCCCTGAGGGGCAGGAAGTGGTCGCCCAGGCCGTTTGGAAAGAGCTGGCCAAGCGGAAATAAGCCTTTTGAAATGCCTGTTGCGAAAGCAGCAGGCATTTTGCTTGTTTTGGCGGGGAGATCACCCCGCCATATACCGCTCACGGGCGGAACGGCGGAGGAAGAAAGGCCTTTCCGCCGATCTCCTCCACCAGCTCCGGAGAACCCTTGGCCTGGAACTGATCGGCATAGGCGTGCAGGCGCTCCAGAGAGTCTACGGCCCGGCAGCGGGCGCTGAGCTGGTCCTGCACATAGGCGGGGAGCTGATTGAAATATTCCTCCGCGCCGGGATCGCGGCGGAAGAGCGCGTAGAGATCCGTATAGACCGGACGCATGAAATCACCTCCCGCATAGCATGTACCAGTGGAGGTGCGGCTACCCAGGGAAAATTTGCAGGGAACAAATGCAGCCTTGACAATCGGGGAGAACTTTATATAATTGATATATCAATTATTGATATATCAAGAAAGGGGGCGGCGGAACGTGGAGCGAACCTTCCATATGCTGCTGTACCGGGCGTTTCACGCCCAGCGCAACTTCCTGAGGCCCAGCCTGGGCGAGCTGGGGCTGGGGCCTGGGCAGCCCAAGCTGCTGAACTACCTGATGAACCGGGGGCCCTGCCGTCAGCGGGAACTGGCGGACTACTTTGAGATTGACCCCGCTGCGGTGTGCCGGATGCTGGACTGCCTGCAAAAGAGCGGCTTTGTGACCCGGAGGGCGGATGGGCAGAGCCGCCGGAGAGACGTGGTGGAGCTGACCGAGGCGGGCAGGCAGATCAACCTGGACTGGCAGAGGCGCTGCCGGGTCATGGAGGAGGCCATGCTGAGCGGCTTCAACCCGGAAGAACGGCGGCAGTTTGCCGATTACCTGTCCCGGGCCTACCGGAATCTTCGGGCAGAGCGGGAGGAGGGAACGGAATGAGGGAGTTGAGGCGGCTGCTGGGCTATCTGGGGCCGTACCGGCGGGATCTGCTGATCGCGGCGGTGATGATCATCCTAGAGACTGCATTTGAAATGGTGATCCCCGTCCTCATGGCGGACATCATCGACGTGGGAGTGGCCAACCGGGATGTGGCGGTGATCCTCCAGAGGGGAATTCAGATGGGCGTCTGCGCCCTGCTGGCCCTGGCCACGGGGCTGCTGTACGCCCGCTTTACCGCCCGGGCCGCCTATGGCTGGGGCGCCAACATTCGTGAGGCCCAGTTTGAGCGGGTGCAGAAATATGCCTTTTCCAACCTGGACAAATTTGAGACCTCCTCACTGGTAACCCGCATGACCACCGATGTGACCGTGCTCCAGAACACGGTCAATGGCGGTTATCGCCCACTGGTGCGCAGTCCCGTCATGCTGGTCATGGGCGTGGGCCTCTCCTTCTGGATGAATCCCAGGCTGGCCCTGGTGTTTCTGGTGTGTGCGCCGGTTCTGGGGGGCGTCCTCTTTGTCATAGTGCGCCGGGTGGCCCCCATGTACGGTCGGCTCCAGAAGGCGGTGGACCGGCTGAACAACGTGGTGCAGGAGGGCCTCACCGCCATCCGGGCGGTCAAGGCGTTTGTCCGCGGGGAGTACGAGGAGGAGAAGTTTCAGGGGGTCAACTCTGAGCTCATGGAGACCAGCCAGCGGACCTTCCGCCTCGCCGTGCTCAACCTGCCGGTGTTCCAACTGGTCATGTATACCGCCGTTGTGCTCATCATGTGGCTCGGCGGAAACATGGTGCTCAATAGCGGCCTCCAGGTGGGGCAGCTCACCGGCTTTCTCAGCTATGTGCTCCAGGTGATGAACTCCATGATGCTCATTTCCAACGTGTTCCTGCTGCTCACCCGTTCCCTGGCCAGCGCCCGCCGCATCAGCGAGGTGCTGGACGAGAATATTGTGCTGGATTCGCCGGAGGATGCGGTGGAGGAGGTGCCCGACGGCAGCGTGGAGTTTGAAGGGGTCTCCTTCAAATACCACAGCGGCGCCCGGGAGTACGCCCTCTCCGGCGTGGAGCTCCATATCCCGGCAGGGCAGACGGTGGGCATCCTGGGCGGTACTGGCTCGGCCAAGACTACCCTGGTGCAGCTCATTCCCAGGCTGTATGACGCCACCGAGGGGACGGTCCGGGTGGGCGGCCGGGATGTGCGGGAGTACGATCTCCGGGCTCTGCGGGACGCGGTGGGCATCGTGCTCCAGAAGAACGTTCTCTTCTCCGGCACCGTGCGGGAGAATCTGAGGTGGGGAAAACCGGACGCGAGCGACGAGGAGCTGTGGGCGGCCTGCCGGGCGGCCTGCGCCGCCGAATTTCTGGAGCGGATGCCAAAGGGCCTGGACACCGACCTGGGCCAGGGGGGCGTGAACGTCTCCGGCGGGCAGAAGCAGCGGCTGTGTATCGCCCGTACCCTGCTCAAGCGGCCGAAAATCCTGATTTTCGACGACTCCACCAGCGCCGTGGACACCGCCACTGAGGGGAAGATCCGCACCGCTCTGGCGGAGCTGAGGGATGTGACCAAGCTCATCATCGCCCAGCGCATCACCTCCGTGATGCACACCGACCAGATCATCATCCTGGAGGACGGCCGGGTGCACGCGGTGGGCACCCACGAGAGCCTGCTGGCGGGCGATCCCATCTACCAGGAGATCTACGCATCTCAGATGAAAGGAGGGGAGGGCCATGGCGTCCCGGCAACTGAGTGCTAAAAAACCCAAGGACCTGGGCCACACGCTGCGCACCCTGCTGTCCTACCTGGGACGGCACAAGCTGCTGTTCCTGGCCGTGGCGGTGCTGGTGGCCCTCAGCGCCCTGGCCAATCTGCTGGGCACCTATATGATCCGGCCGGTGGTCAACAGTCTGGCGGCCGGCAGCCTCAACACCCTGGTGCTGGGCGTGGCGGTCACTGCCGCCATCTACGGCGCAGGGGTGCTCTCTGCGTTGGGCTATACCCAAATCATGGTGAAGGCGGCCCAGAAGGTGCTCTACGACATCCGGCGGGATCTGTTCGCCCACATCCAAACCCTGCCCCTCCGCTTTTTTGACACCCAGCGCCACGGCGATGTGATGAGCTACTTCACCAACGACGTGGACACGATCTCTGAGGCGCTCAACAACAGCTTTGCCATGCTCATCCAGAGTACGATCCAGGTGGTGGGCACCTTCACCATGCTGTTTCTGCTCAATTGGCAGCTTACCCTCGTCGTGGCGGTGTTTTATGTCCTCATGTTCCTCTACGTCCGCTTCAGTGGGAGGCGGAGCAAGGCCTATTACAAGAAGCAGCAGGACTGCCTGGGGGAGCTGGACGGCTATATCGAGGAGATGATGGCCGGGCAGAAGGTGGTCAAGGTGTTCAACCACGAGGAGGAAAGCCTGCGGGCGTTCCGGGAGAAGAACGAGGCCCTGCGGAAAGCGGGCACCGGCGCGCAGAGCTATGCGGCCACCATGATTCCGGCGGTGGTCAGCATCTCCTACGTCAATTACGCCCTTGTGGCGGTGCTGGGCGGCATCATGGCGCTGAAGGGCATGACCGACGTGGGCAGCCTGGCCAGCTATCTGGTCTTTGTCCGGCAGGCGGCCATGCCCATCAACCAGATGACCCAGCAGAGCAACTTCCTGCTGGCCGCGCTGGCCGGAGCGGAGCGGGTCTTTGAGGTGCTGGAGCAGCCGCCTGAGACCGACGAGGGGCAGGTGGAGCTGGTCAACGTGAAGGAGGAGGGCGGAACCATGACCGCCTGCGCCGAAAAAACCGGCCGCTGGGCGTGGCGCAGGCCGGACGGCAGCCTGGCGCCCCTGCGGGGGGATGTGCGCTTTCAGAAGGTGGACTTCGGCTATGAGGCGGGGCAGCCCATCCTGAAGGGGATCAGCCTCTACGCCGAGCCGGGCCAAAAGATCGCCTTCGTGGGCTCCACCGGCGCGGGCAAGACCACCATCACCAACCTCATCAACCGCTTTTACGAGGTGCAGGGGGGCGGCGTCACCTACGACGGCATAGACGTGCGGGACATCAAAAAGGACAGCCTCCGCCGCTCCCTGGGCATCGTCCTTCAGGATACCCACCTGTTTACGGGCACCATTGCCGACAACATCCGCTTCGGCAAGCTGGATGCCACTCAGAAGGAGATCGAGCGGGCCGCCCGCATCGCCAACGCGGACTCCTTCATCCGCCGATTGCCCCAGGGCTATGAGACCATGGTGACCTCCGACGGCGCCAATCTGTCCCAGGGCCAGCGGCAGCTTCTGGCCATCGCCCGGGCCGCCGTGGCCGATCCCCCGGTCCTGATTCTCGACGAGGCCACCTCCTCCATCGACACCCGTACCGAGGCCCTTATCGAGAAGGGGATGGACCAGCTCATGGAGGGGCGTACCGTCTTTGTCATTGCCCACCGCCTGTCCACGGTGCGCAACGCCGACGCGATCATGGTGCTGGAGCACGGCCAGATCGTAGAGCGGGGCAGCCACGAGGCCCTGCTGGCGCAGAAGGGCGAATACTATCAGCTCTACCGTGGCATGTTTGAGTTGAGCTGACCGATGCCCTTTTTGTGAAACTCCTTGTAAAAACACATGGATTGTGTTAATCTGTAGCAAAGGAACTGCTGCAGAAAGGAAAGACTTATGAACATTTATGAGTCCGCAGAAAACTATCTGGAGGCCATTCTCAGCCTGCATGAGCGCCATGGGCTGGTCCGCTCCATCGACATTGCCAATGAACTGCACTTTTCCAAGCCGAGTGTCAGTGTTGCCATGAAAAAACTCCGCGAGAGCGGGTACATCGAGATGGACAAGGACGGCTTTATCTCCCTGCTGCCCTCGGGGGAGGAGATTGCGCGGCGTATTTATGAGCGGCACAAGCTGCTGACCCAGTTTTTCATCCGGCTGGGCGTCGACCCGGAGGTGGCTGCGGCGGACGCCTGCAAGGTGGAGCACGACCTGAGCGAAGAGACCTTTCAGAAGATGAAGGAGCACGCCTTGGGGGGGAAGCTGCCCGAAATGGAAGGGTAGGAACGTCAAACAATAAAACGGCCGGTGACACACGTCACCGGCCGTTTTATATGTACTTATACCGCGGCCAGCGCGCTGCCCAGCGCACGGCAGCTCTCGGCAGCGGCGTCGTCCGGGGCCTCGTTGCAGATCACGGGCTCGGAGACCAGGTTGCAGCCGGCGCCCTCACAGTCCTCGGCCCAGGTGCGCATCCACTCGCCGTCTCCCCAGCCGTAAGAGCCGAACAGGCCGATGGTTTTGCCGCTCAGGCGGGGCTTTACCGCCTCGAACATGGGCTCAAATTCGGCCTCTTCCAACTGCTCGGCGCCCATAGACGGGCAGCCGAAGGCCAGCGCGCTGTAGCTGGAAATCAAATCGGCGCTGAACTCGCCGGGGGTGAACAGGTCGGCCTGGCCGCCCGCGCCCTCCGCCACAAAATTGGCCATGGCCTCGGTGTTGCCGGTGCCGCTCCAGTAAACGATTGCGATCTTACCCATGATTGAACCATCCTTTCTGAATACCGTTCTGAATGAAAGTACGTATTGTATCAAGCAGCCACGATGAGCTGGGTGATCGGGGTTCCCTCCGCATACCGGCGGCGAAGGACCGCGGTACAGCGGCGGTAGCGCTCGAAGCGCCGGCGGGCCGCCTGGGGATCGCCATAGCACTTCCAGCAGCCGCAGAAGGTGTAGTCCCTGCCCTTATGGCGGATGAACCCCTTCACGTCATCCAGAGGATAGCCCAGAAAGACGCCAATCTCGTGGGGAAATTCCTCCTCCAGACAGAGGCGGGCGGCCAACTGCCGCAGGCAGTCGCCGGGCGCCTCCCACGGGGTGTAGCCCATAGCGCGCAGAAAATCCCGGTGCTCTCTGCGGCCCAGCACCTCCGCCAGATCCCGCTCCCGGTACAGGTAGAGCAGGTAGGAGCCCGTGCGGCGGCAGCCCTTGAGGATGACCAGCCGCAGTCCCCGGGCGGCGAACTGCTGCCGGAGCGCAAGGAACCGGCGCGCGAAAAGGGCGCTGTCCCTGGGGCAGAAGCGGAACAGGCTGGCGGGCTTTACCCCGGCCAGAGTGGGGGAGCAGTGCTCGATCAGCGCCTCTTCAAAGGTCATGTGTGGGACTCCTCTCGTGGTTAGTTATTACTAATTGACAAACTGGAAACGGCGGTTAGCAATTACTAACCGCATAACAAACAATACCACGCCTGCCTCCCGTTGTCAACCCAAATTTTTGCACTTGGGGGAGATGGGGGGCAAACGCCGCACCCTTGACAGAATAGGGCAAAATAGGCTACAATTTTTCCAGATAAGCAGCACTGGGAGGCGGGGCGGCGGGCCGCTCCGCCTCCTGCCGCCCTGCGCGTGAGGAGTGGACAAGAGCCGTGAAGATTGCATTCGCCCCTATGGAGGGGCTCACCGGAGCCCTGTACCGGCAGGCCCATTGCCGCTGGTTCGGCGGTGTGGACCGCTATTTTATTCCCTTCATCACTCCCACCCAGGATCACCGCTTCACCAAACGGGAGCTACGGGAGATTCTGCCCGAGCACAACAGAGGGCTGACCGCCGTGCCCCAGCTGCTGGTGCGGAGGGCGGAGGACTTCCTGTGGGCGGCGGGGGAGCTGGCGGCCATGGGTTACCCGGAGATCAACCTGAATCTGGGCTGCCCCTCCGGCACGGTGGTGGCCAAGGGCAAGGGCTCCGGATTCCTGGGGCTGCCGGAGGAGCTGGAGCGGTTCCTGGACACGGTGTTTGACGCTGCCCCCTGCGCCGTCTCCATCAAGACCCGGCTGGGTCTGCGGGAGCCGGAGGAGTTCGGCCCCCTGCTGGCGCTGTTCCGGCGCTATCCCCTGGCGGAGCTGATTGTCCACCCCCGGGTGCAGAAGGACATGTATAAAAACACCCCCCGCCGGGCCTATTTTGCCCGGGCGCTGGCGGACAGCCCCTTCCCGGTGTGCTACAATGGGGATCTCTATACCGTCCCGGCGCTGGAGGCCTTTCAGGCGGAGTTCCCGGCGGCGGAGCGGATTATGCTGGGCCGGGGACTGGCGGGCGACCCCGCCCTGGCCCGGAAGGCCGAGGGCGGCCCGGCGGCGGGCCGGGAGGAGCTGCGGGCCTTTCACGACCAGGTATATGAGGGCTACGCCGAGGCCTTCGGCAGCCGCCGCAACGCCATGCTGCGGATGAAGGAGGTCTGGTTCTACCTCATCCACCTGTTCGGGGACAGCCAGCGGCACGCCAAGGCCATCCGGAAGGCACGGGACACCGACGAGTACGAGAGCGCCGTGGCGGCGGTGTTCCGGGAGCTGGAGCTGCTGCCCGAGCTGCGGCCGGAGTGGTGAGGCCATGAGCTGGTGGGTTTATATCCTCCGCTGCGGGGACGGAACCCTCTACACCGGCACTGCCGCCGATGTGGAGCGGCGTCTGGCGGCCCACCGCCGGGGGAGGGGGGCCAAGTATACCCGGGGCCGGGGGCCGCTGGCGGTGGTCTACCGGGAGGAGTGCCCTGACCAGGGGGCGGCCCTCCGGCGGGAGGCGGCCATCAAAAAGTACCGGCGGGCGGAAAAGGAAGCATTGATTTCGGACTATGCGGAAAGGCGGAGCAGGATGAAAAAAGCGGCATTTATCGGAACGGGAAACATGGGCGCGCCCCTGATTCAGGCGGCGTGCCGGGCCGTGGGGGCGGAGCAGGTGGTCATCGCCAACCGCACCCGGGCCAAAGCGGAGGCCCTGGCGGCGGAGCTGACGGATCTCAAGACCGTGGTGCTGCCCCTGGATCTCTGCCGGGAGGAGAGCTTCACCGCCCTGCGGGAGAAGCTGGCGGCGGAGCAGCCGGAGGTGGTCCTGCTCCTGAATAACGCCGGCTGCGGCTATCTCGGCAACGTGGGGGACGGTCCCCTGGCGCGCCAGACCACCATGATCGACCTCAACGTCCGGGCCCTCACCGCCATCACCCACCTGGTGCTGCCCTATATGAAGGCGGGCGCCCACATCCTGAACACCAGCTCCATCGCCTCCTTCTGCGCCAACGCCAAGCTCAATACCTACAGCGCCACCAAGGCCTATGTCTCCAGCTTCACCCGGGGTCTCAGCTATGAGCTCCGGAACCGGGGCATCAGCGCCACGGCGGTCTGCCCCGGCCCCATGGCCACGGAGTTCGTCACCGTGGGCGGCATCACCGGCAACTCGCCGGAGTTTGAGCGCCTGCCCTACTGCGATCCCCAGCAGGTGGCCCTCAGCGCCATGACGGCGGCCAGGCACGGCCATGTCTTCTACACCCCCACGGCCTTCTACAAAGTCTACCGGGTGGCGGCCAAGCTCCTGCCCCACGCCCTGGTGGTCCGCTGGGCCAAATGCGGCGATTAAAAAAGTCACGGAATTGTAACACACTTCGACGCCGAAGTGTGTTACAATTCCGATAGCAAAACCTGTTTCCCATTCTCTCCGCCGCTCGCGGCGGAATAGGAAACCATTTTTTCCGGCGACACACCCCAGGGTGGTCTCTCCCTTTGGGGCAATTCACCTTCTGTGCGGCGGGGAAAATACCTCTCACGGAGCGAGCGTCGAATCGTCCGCCAAAGGCAGACGACCGAGGCGCAGAGCGGAGTGCCGTAACTCCCGTCCGGACTCGCGCGGCAAACCAGCGAAGCGTTTGGCGCGCGAAGAGGAGGAGCAGCGGAGTGAGAGAGCTTCCGCCGCCAGGCGGGAGCGAAGGATGCGGAGCTTGCTCCGACGATTTGGGGGCGTACCGGTTTCGACGGGGGTATGGAGGCAGGATCAGCGGGCGGATGCGCCTGACATCCTAAAAACGGGCAATTATAAATTAAAGAACAACAACGAGTTTG
>ERZ827440.2459-NODE-2459-length-16337-cov-4.001228_pt1 | contig 16337 bp, 14 predicted proteins | sample MGYA00519774_ERZ827440 | MGnify/ENA primary metagenome ERZ827440 (study PRJEB31778, sample SAMEA3449302) | human gut metagenome | biome: human gut; feature: human-associated habitat; material: faeces | place: United Kingdom | collected 2010/2012 ... | reverse complement strand
CTTTATTTAGGAAAAATTTTTTATTTTTATTTTCATATATAAATTTCCTTCCCAATAAAAACTTATTATATTAGCAAAAATGGATAAGAACTGCCCTTTGTATGTCTTACCCATTTTTTTTGATTATGCTTTTTTTTAGAATTCGAAAAATTCGTCATTCTTATCGTCGTCTGGCATACCGTATAGGATTATGTCGATGATCTTTCTGTCTACGGAAAAGTAATAATTGCAATTTCGAACGGAATCAAGAAAAACCTTTATTCTTTCTTCCACAGTTTCAGCTTTTATTAGCTTTTCGTAGCTGACGAATTTTTTTCGTACGACAGTGAATTTCACTGCGTCATTGGATTTGATGAGATCAATGTTATTTTCTCTCATTATCACAAAATAACCACAAGAAAACTCACTTGTTGATTGAGCCCGAGAAATTAATTCCCGTATATTAAGCTCCAACCACTTTTTGTCATACATACCGTTTTCACCTCCTAAAAAATTTTTTTCATGATGTCGGTTCTTGTTGTCTCAAACTTGGAAGTCTTTACCTGTGTATATTAACAACAGGAATTTAAGTATACCATACTTTTGCCTTAAAGTAAATGATAAAACCCAATTTTTACCATAAAATGTACGACTTTTATTTACTATTTTAGCACTTTTTTTACAATTTATTATAAAATGATTTAATTTAACCTCAAAAAAAACAATTTCAATTGATAATCTATATCTTTAATTGAAATTGTTTTTTATGTACTACAAAATATTTTTTATCTCATTATTCCAAAGTATAATATTAAAAGTGTTCCTAATATAATTCTATACCATCCAAATACTTTGAAATCGTGTTTTTTAATATAATTCATTAGGAATTTTATTATCCATAATGATACTATAAATGCAACTACCATTCCTAGAATTAATAAAGCTATTTCTGTTCCTGTAAAGTTTAATCCGTATTTTACTATTTTTAATAAACTTGCTCCAAACATTACTGGAACTGCTAAATAAAATGTAAATTCAGCAGAAACTTTTCTTGATACACCTATTAATAAAGCTCCTATTATGGTAGCTCCTGAACGTGATACTCCTGGGAATATAGCTGCTATTAATTGAAATACACCTATTATTATTGCATCTTTATATGTAATTGCTGGTACACTGTTTATTCTGCTTTTTCTTCCTTTATGCCAATTTTCTACTACTATAAATGCTATACCAAATACAATTAATGCGATTGATACGCATGTTGGGTTGTAAAATAATGCTTCAAATTTATCATCAAATAACAATCCAATTATTGCTGCTGGCACACAAGCTACTAATATTTTTCCCCATAAATTTGTTATATTTTTATCTAAGTGTGATAATAAACCTTTCTTTGTAAATGCCTTTTCTGGCTTGTTTGTAAATGGCCATATATCTTTAAAATATATTAATACTACAGCAAGTATTGCTCCTAATTGTATTACTACTTCAAATACACTAAAAAAGTTGTCTGAAACTTTTGTAAATTTTATAAATTCTTCTACTAATATTAAATGACCTGTGCTACTTACTGGTAACCATTCTGTTATTCCTTCAACTATACCAAATATAATTGCTTTTAAAAATTCTATTATCATTTTTTTCCTCCATTCTTATATATTTATCATATCTAATACTATTGATCTTTTTTAAAATTATAACTTTATTAATTTATTTTTTGTTAACTATATTTGATTGTAATTTATTTTTCTACTAATGTAATCGTATAATTATATTCATGATATTTATCTGAAAATGATTGTTGGTTTATAAATTTATATTGTTCATTATTAAAGTATTTTTGATAGCATTCATCATATACCCCATCTACAATCCATATTCTTCCAGATAATTCTTTTATAAAATCAGATGTTATGTATGTATCCATTTGTGGACCAAATGCTTTGTATGCTTCTTGTACACCCCAGTCTTGTTCATTATAATAATATTGTTTGTTTTCTTTGAAATTCACTGCTATTATTGAACCTGTTCCAATATCTGTATACACAATTACATCATTTTGTTTTATATTATTTTTTAAATATTCTATTGATTTTCCATTTTTTTCACTATAGTTTATTTTTACCATTGTTATGTTGCTTACTATTGCTAATATAGTTGTTATTATACATATAGCTATTATTATTTTTTTGTTTTTTGATTTTGATAATATAAAGCTTAATGTAAATATGTATAATCCTGTTATTACAAATAGATATCTATAAAATAATATTGATGTTTTGGCTAATACTGTTATTACAATTGCTGCAATAATTACTGCTAAATATATTCCTATTGATAATTTAACAGGTAGTATATCTACTTTATCTTTTTTTATTTTGTGTAATTGTACTCCCAAATATATGTACAACAATATTGATATTGCAAATCCTACATAATAATTTAAATTTCCTATATACTGATAGCTTAATAGTTCAATTATAGTATCAGGAAATTCAAATCCTATCCAAAATCCCTCTGACACATGTTGTAACTGACCTATAAAATATACTATCCATGGTATATATAACGCTATTAATGCTATTCCAAATAATATTATTCTTTTTATTGATTGTGATCTATGATTTTTTATAAAGTTTATTAGCATTATCACATGTATCAATCCAGTAGCCATCAAACCATAATAGTGTACATATAAACATGCTAAGCTTGATATTTCAAATATTATCCAATTTTTCCACGAAGTATCACCTTTAAAAATTCTATATGCATATATTGCACATATTGTTACTAACAATATTGCTAATGAATACATTCTTATTTCATTTGCAAATATGCATATTTCTGGTAAAAATAGTGCAAAAAATGAAAATAATATTCCTGTTTTTTCACCAAAATCTTTTCTAATATGAGTGTAACCTAATATACTTAATAATGCTATACATATTAACGAAAAAATTCTATATGCTATTATGCTTCCACCAGATATAACATTTATTAAGCTTAGTATCCAGTAATATAGTACAGGATGTACATCATGGCCACCTATATTCCATATGTCTATCCAATTATGCGAAGCCATTCCTACTGAATATGCTTCATCAAACCATAAGTTTGAATGAATTATTCCTATTCCATTAAATAAAATTCCAATTATAATTATTGCAATGTGCCATTTTGATAAATTGGTTTTTGTCTTTTCCATTTTGTTATTCATTCCTTTCTTACAAATTAAACAACCTTTATAAATTTATTTTTTCCAAACTGAATAACAACATCTCCCTTTATTTCTATTGTAGCATTTATATCATTAACTACTTCTGAATTTACTTTTACACCGTTACCTTGTATCATTCTTCTTGCTTCACTTTTTGATGATGCAAATCCTACTTTTACTAATATATCACATAATTTAATTTCTGCTGATTCACTACTTAAGTTTACTTCTTTTATGTTTTCTGGAATTCCACCTTTTGCTACTTTTCCATATCTTTCTTCTGCTTGTTTTATAAATTCTTCTCCGTGATACATTTTTATAATTTCTTCAGCATATACTTTATGCGCTTTTATTATATCTTGTTTAATTAGTTTATCAGCTTCTGCTAAGTCTAAATCTGTTGTTAATTTATAGTAATCAAATAATACATCATCTGGAATTTTCATTGCTTTTTCATACATTGTTTCTGGACTTTCATCAATTCCTATATAATTATCTAATGATTTACTCATTTTATCTTTTCCATCTAATCCAACTAATAATGGGAATGTTATTACTACTTGTGGCTCTTGATCATAATTTTTTTGAAGCTCTCTTCCTACTAATAAGTTGAATGTTTGATCTGTTCCTCCAATTTCGATATCAGCATTAATTGCAACAGAATCATATCCTTGCATTAGTGGATAAAATAATTCGTGCATACTTAATGGCATATTATTTTCGTATCTCTTTTTAAAGTCATCTCTTTCAAGCATTCTTGCAACTGTATACTTGCTTGCTAAACTTAGTACGTCTTTAAAACTTAATTTTGATAACCATTCTGAATTATATACAATTTTTGTTTTTTCTGGATCAAGTATTTTTGTAACTTGTTTAAAATAGCTTTCTCCTGCAGAATGAACTTGTTCATATGTTAAAGCTGGACGTGTTTTACTTTTTCCTGTTGGATCTCCAATCATTCCTGTATAATCACCAATTATAAAAACAACTTCGTGTCCCATTTCTTGAAATGTTTTTAGTGCTCTTAAAACAACTGTATGTCCTAAATGTAAGTCTGGTCTACTTGGATCTGCTCCAAGTTTGATTCTTAACTTTTTTCCTGATTTTAATTTTTTGTCCAAATCCTCTTCTGAAATAATTTGAACAGCTTTTCTTTTAATTAATTCTAATCCTTCCATTTTTCCTCCTTCTAAAACTTCAAAAATAACTAACTTTTTTAGATTAAAAATCAAAAAAAGCCAATTCAATCCTGTTAAAGGACGAATTGACTCGCGGTACCACCTTTATTTGTAAATTTCTTACTATTATATTTTTATTTTGTAATACTTTTTACCTTATTTTGATTTTCGTAATCTTTACGTAACTACTGTAAGAATTGTAATTCGATTTCTATATTCTGATAATTTTCACCTTCCATTACCTCTCTTTATTTTGAATAATAGAGCTCTACTTTGTTTCTTTTTGTCATAGTTAATTTAATTGTTTTTTATGGTAACATTTTTATTTTTGTTTGTCAATAAGAAAACAAAAATTCAAAAAAGTATTTTTTTATACTTAATTATCTATTTGGTTCATCTTTATTGCTTATTATTCCTTTTTCTATATCATATTCTCTTGATCCTGGTTGCCTTGTATATTCTGGTTTTTGTTTTGGGTTTTGTAACCATTTTAAATGTTGTATAAAACAATTCGTAGATTTCTTTATTTTTTCATTTTTTCTAAATATCCTACGTTGTGCTGCCGTGATAGGATATAATACTTGTATCAAGTCTTTCACTTACTCTTTTTCCACCTTTTAAAACTTCAAAATTTTTTACTCCTTCATATACTGGTATTATTTTTTTACCTGTTATATTTTCTACAATACTACTCAAATCTTCTTTATCAATATGAAATAGCACTGGCATATTTAAATCCTTTACATCAAAGCCTATTAAAACCTTTTCCTTATCTAAATTTTTATCACCAGGTACATATCCCCAATTTACAATGTTTTTTCCGTAATTTGTTATTGCTGTATATATTAAAGCACTTATTGAAAAATTTTTTATCATATAAAATTGCTCTTTTCCACTCATCGTTGCTAATACATTATAAAAGTCAGTATCAAAGTTTTTGTATTTTCTTTCATACACACATTTAATTTTATTTATTTCTTTTATTGCTTTAGATTCTGCTCTTCCGCCTTCTTCCAATTTTTGATTTAAATTTAATTTATTTATAAGAATTGATAATACATCATATTCTGCCATATTTGAAACCAATGTTTGTATTGGAATATCTAATTTTTCTTTACTTATATTTGGATTCTTATATATTTTTTCAAAAATACCATTTTTTTCTAGTATAAATGCTGATTTCAAAAAGTAAGGTATTAGTTTTGCATCACGATTTGCATAAAATGCTGACATTGAAATTCCCTTTTCTGTAGTATATATGTCTTTATCAACTAAATTTGTTATTGCTTTTTTTAAATCTTCTTTTGATAAATTTAATGCATCTAGATTAAATGCACTTAATCTTTCATTGTTTTTATTATTAAATTGATCTAAAAATCCGTTAATCTCTTGTAGCACTACTAATTTTGATATTCTCTTAATTAAGTAAGATTTTAAATTTAATTTTTTATGCTCTATAGCATAATTTCTTATAATATCTATCATCATTTTTCTAGTTTTCGCATCATTTCCAGATTCTTTTAAAAGTTTATATAAACAAGTTACACTTTTTTTATTTGTATCTTGTGCCATTTTACCTATAAATACTAATATATTTTCTTCTTTATTTTTTGAATACAATGGATTTGATAAAAAATCTTTTACTTTTACTATTTCTAAGTTTTTATTCATTACTGTTTCAGTCATTTTTTTATCTTCTAATGATTTTTTTAAATACTCTGGAGACAATACAAAATTTATATCACTTTTTTCTTCTTCCTTTTTTTCCAATGTAAATATTGAATTTATTTCTTGATAAAACTTTTTATAAATTTCTTCTGGGTGCTCTTTTGCATATTTTAAAAATACTGCTTTATCATTTCCTATATGCTCTACTATTACTTTTTTTATACAATACATTGTATCATTAATATCCTCTAATGATAGACTATTTGTTCTGATTTTTTCTTGTATTTTTTTGAATTTTCCATCTTTTATTAATTTTAAGTGATTTATATAATTCAATGAAGTTGCAATTACAAGTACAATATTTTTATCTAAGTTTTCTGTTTTTTCAATATCTAATTCTTCTAATACTGTATTTATATTTGTCTTTTTTAAAATAAATTGTTCAACATTTTCTCTTAACACACCTTCATTTTCCATTAAGTATTCCATTGTTCTTGGCGTATAAAAGTCGTAAAATGATGGTCTAAGTATATCAGAAAGAAAATCTGACACATAAAATCTAATTAACACTTTTGCCTCATCTATACTTTTTCCTTCTTTACAATAAGATTTTATTTTGTTTATCATATAATCTAATATACCAATTTGATTATCTATTTCTTCACTTGAGTATTCTCTAGATTCAACTAATTTATATATGTATTGTGCCATTTGATTTTGCGCTTTAAAATACGAATTTTCTCTTTTCATAACAAGCCTCCCAGTCTATGTTAACATAATAAGAAGTTTCTGTCAATCTTATTTTTTTATGTAAATTTTACATAAGTATTGACTTTTTGTTTTTTTGTGCTATAATTAACTTATATTCAACATAGGAGGTGACACAACTTGGATTTTGTTGTTTCTGAGAAATTGGTCTTTACAGATCGATTTTTTACGATTTACACAGGAACCACTGATAACATTTATCGGTTATTACAATTTCTAATCAACAACGGCATTAATACTGCCAAAAGAATTGTAATTCTTCCAGGGTCCAAGAAAGACGAATTGGAACTCCAACTCGTTAACGACTAAAATTACTCTTTAGTCAAAAAAAAAAGGTCGGTTGCATAGCAACCGATTCTTTTTTTATAATATTTTTATTAGCTCTCCCATATTTCTACCTTGAACCTTTGGTATTTCTATTATTTCAAATTTAGAAACCTTATCTCCAAATTGTATTTCAACTATATCTCCTACTTTAACTTCATAACTTGGTTTTACTACTTTTCCATTTACAGAAACTCTACCATTATCAGCCGCTTCATTTGCAACAGTTCTTCTTTTTATTACTCTTGATACTTTCAAAAATTTATCTAATCTCATATTTTTCCTTCTTGTATAATATATTTAGGTTTTTCAAATTGGATTTACCTATAAACCCATTCATATTCAACTATATTTATAATCTTTTTGCAACTTCAAATAATACAATACTTCATAATTTATAACAGCAATATTTAAATCATAATTTCTTTTCCTAATGAAACCGAATAAATGTATTTTCTTGATACATTTTTTTGCAATGATTGTTCTAATGCTTTTTGATATATTTCAAGTTGTTTGCTATACTTTTCAATTAATTTTTGCTCTTCACCATTATTAATTCTATCAGTTTTATAATCTACTAATATAATCTCACCTTTAGAATTTATATAATATAAATCTATTATTCCTTGTACTAGTATATTATCATTTGAACTATTTCCATATACATCTTGTGATTTTAAATTAATATAAAATGGCTGTTCTTTATGTACCTCTTTTGCATTTTTTAGCTCTTGCCATAAATTAGATTTAGTATACTCATATAATTTAGTTATGTTTATTGCATCTGATTCTTGTTTTGTTATTATGTTCCTATTTACTAAATTTTGAACAAATTCTTTTATCTGCTCCATAGTATAATTTTTTGATTCATCTAATCTTTGAAAGCATAAATGCATTAAAGTTCCTTTTTGTGCACTTGATATTTTTTGCTCTTCATTTAAAAATTTAGGTTTTGCTATTTCTTGTTTAAATTCCTGTTTATTTGATAATTCTTCTAAACTAACTATTGCATCATCTTCATTTTCTAGCTCTTTTATTTTTGTTACTGAAGTTTTAGTAGGTGTTGCAATTGAATCTATATAACCATATACCCAAAATATTTGCTTTTTAAATTCTTCTAAATCTTCTTTTTTTACATTTTTTGCTCTTGAGTCAAGCTCTTTAAATATATCTTTTTCCTCAGACTTATCTGATTTTTTTTCAAATTGCTTTAATAAATCTTTTTTCTTATGTATTTCAATGTCAATATATTCTTTTGCCTTTTCTTTATCAGCCAAATATACCAATGTTATCCAATCCAAGTATGTTTTATACTTTTTCAATACAGACTCATTTATTTTTGATTTTCCCTCTATTTTATATATTTCTATTAAATCTTGCTTTTCATTAAAAGATTTTTCAACATCTTTGCTTATTCCAGTTATTATTAATTTTTCTTTTGCTCTTGTTAAAGCAACATATAAAACTCTCATTTCTTCTGACAAAGCTTCAACTTTAGATTGTATTTTTATTGCTTCTTTTGCTAAAGTATTATATTCGATGCTTCTTTCAGTATTTATATATTTAGGACCAATTCCTATATCTTGATGTAACAATATATTTTTATTTAAATCTTGCATATTAAATTGTTTTCCAGTTCCACACAAAAACACTACTGGAAATTCCAATCCTTTACTTTTGTGGATACTCATTATTCTAATTACATTTTCGTTTTCACCAATAAGTTTAGCTGATGATAAATCACCACTGCTTGTATGTAACTTATCTATAAAACTTATAAAATTAAATAAACCTTTAAAACTTGCAGACTCATATTGCTTTGCTCTTTCAAATAACATTTTTAAATTTGCCTGACGTAATGCTCCATTTGGTAGTAATGTTACATAATTATAAAATCCTGTATCTAAATAAATTTGCCAAATTAATTCATCTAATGCCATATACTTTTCTTGAGATTGCCATCTTTTTACATTCTCTAAAAATATATTTATTTTTGTTTTTAACTTATCGTCTCCATCATATTCTTTTAATGATTTATAAAATGGCTGATTTTTATTTTTTAATCTTATTTCAACTAAATCATTATCTGAAAACCCTCCAATAGTTGAACGTAACACTGTAACTAACGGTATATCTTGCATAGGATTATCAACCACTTTTAATACAGACATTATTGTTTGTATTTCTAATGATTCTAAATATTCTGATGATACATCACTAAATACTGGAAATGATAATTTCGCTATTTCATTTTCATATATAGGTGCTGTTACAGATGTTGCCCTTAAAAGTACAACTATATCTTTATATGTGACATTTCTATACTCATTTGTTTTTTTATCAAACACCATATACCCACTATTTAAAAATGATTTAATTTTATTTGCTACAAATCTTGCTTCTAAAACAACATCTTCAATTCGCTCTGCTCCAGATGGTAGTTCATCATCTTCTTCTGAATCTTTAAATACATTTATTTCTTCATCTTTTAAATCAATTATATTTAATTCTGTTTTACCTGCACAATTTATTAAATCTGTTTCAGGATTTTTGTAATCTGCTCCTAAGTTTAAAAATTCAGTTTCATCATATAAAATATCACCTAGACTTTTACTCATTATATTTTCAAAAATCATATTTGTAACATCTAGTATATTTGATCTACTCCTGAAGTTTTTAAATAATTGTATTTTTTGACCATTACTTAAATCATTACCTTTTAACTTGTATTTTTCATACTTGTTTAAAAATAGCTCTGGCCTTGCTTGTCTAAATTTGTATATACTTTGTTTTACATCCCCAACCATAAATATGTTGTTTCCTTTTGAAACACTTGTTAAAATATATTCTTGTACTAAATTACTATCTTGGTATTCATCTATTGCTATTTCTACAAATTTTTCTTTGTATTTTTTTGCAATATCTGTTTCTATTATTTTTCCGTTTTCATTTTTTAATAAAATTTTTAGTGCAAAATGTTCAATATCATTAAAATCAACAATATTCTTTTCCTTTTTTCTTTCAGCAAATTTTTTTGAAAATTCTATTATTAAATTTTCTATTGCTTTTAGAATTCCATACATATTATATATATTTTCATTTGCTTCTGCTGAATCATATAATAATATTTTTGAAACTTCTTTATTGTAACTTTTTTTAATTCCATCTCTTGTTGATTTTGCAATATCTTTTAGCTCTAAAGTTACTTTTTTGTCTGTTGGCCATTTAGGCCATTCAATTTGATTTGCTTTTTCATATGCAGAATTCCATGAATTCAAATTTTCCTTTACATATTCTAGGTTAATTATATCTTCATTAATTACAAGTCTAAATTTTTCAAGCTCTTCAAATCTATTTAAGTCGCGCTCTGTTTTCTTTAAACTTATTATATAATTTGATATATTTTCTTTTAAAGACTCCAATAATATTTTTCCCCATACTGTTTCAGAAAAATCATTGTTTAATTTATCTTTTAAATTAAATATTTCGACCTTTTCATTTAACCAATCCTCTGGAAACGGACTACTTTGTATATATTTATAAATATTTAATAAAAGCTCTTTTAATGGTTCATCATCTCTGTATGTTGTATATGTATTTATTAAATTCAAAAATTCCTTATCATTACTTACATATTTATCTTCGAAAATATCATCAATTACCTCTTGTTTAAGAAGCTCTACCTCTGTTGTATCGGCAACTCTAAAGTTGGCTGATGTATCAATTTCAAAAAAGTTGTTTCTTATTATATCTAAACAAAATGAATCTATTGTACATATACTTGCTTTATTTATTAAAATAATTTGTCTTTGTAAGTTTTTATTATCTGGAAATTCTTCCATCTTTTTATATATTGCTTCTAATATACGTTCACGCATTTCACTGGCAGCAGCATTTGTAAATGTTACCACCAAAATTTTATCTATATCTACATTTTCATTTATAACCTTATTTATAATTCTTTCTACCAAAACTGCAGTTTTACCACTACCTGCAGCTGCAGCAACTAATATGTTTGAACCTTTATCATAAATTGCATCTTGTTGCTCTTTTGTCCATTTTACATCAGCCATGGTATTTCCTCCTTTATCTTTTGCAGATATATGATATCATTATTACATAGTGATTTCAAGAAAAAAATCCAATTATTGCTTGACTTTTGCCTTTATTTGTAATAAAATAGTGGAGCAATTAAATTTGAATATGACTTAGAGTCGAACTTCTCCCCGGTGGTTTAATTTTAAGTTTCATATAAATAAATTATAAATATTTTAATGAATGGAGGGTATTTTTTACCATGAATAATACTACATATAGTTTAAAGAAAAGTGAAATTGAAAGCAAATGGTATATAATTGATGCTACCAATAAACCATTAGGTAGAGTTGCTAGTGAAGCAGCTAAATTATTAAGAGGAAAACACAAACCTACTTACACACCAAATATTGATAACGGAGATCATGTTATTATATTAAATTGTAATGATATAGTTTTAACAGGTCATAAATTAGACCAAAAAATTTATAGACATCATTCAGGATACATTGGAGGAATGAAAGAAACAACAGCTAGAGAAATGTTAGCTAAATCTCCAGAAAAAATGATGATGTTAGCAATAAAAGGAATGCTTCCAAAAAATAGCTTAGGAAGACAAATGTTAAAAAAAGTAAGAGTTTATGCTGGTAACGAACATGAAAACATTGCTCAAAAACCAGAAGTATGGAATTTCTAATTAATAATATTAAGGGAGGAAAATTAAAATGGCTGATACAAAAACAGTATTCTATGGTACAGGTAGAAGAAAAAGATCAATCGCTAGAGTTAGATTAGTAGAAGGAAATGGAACAATTACAGTTAATGGTAAAGACTTAAATGATTATTTTGGTGCAGAAACATTAAAATATATCGTAAGACAACCATTATCAGTAACAGAAACATCTTCAAAATATGATGTTATATGTACAGTAAAAGGTGGAGGTTTCACAGGTCAAGCTGGAGCTATCCGTCACGGAATTTCAAGAGCTTTATTAGAAGCTAATTCAGATGAATTTAGACCAACTTTAAAATCAAACGGATTCTTAACAAGAGATTCTCGTATGAAAGAAAGAAAGAAATATGGTCTTAAAAAAGCAAGAAAAGCTCCTCAATTCTCAAAAAGATAATAAAAAAGCTTTATGCTTTAAACAAAAAAATATTAAAAAAGAAACTCTGTTTTCCATTGGAAATACAAAGTTTCTTTTATTTTATATAGCTCTATTAAAACTAGTAAAATCTATAAAATTTCAATTGCTCATATACACTTCTTATTTATTTCTTAATAATTATTTATTAAATATGAATACAAATCAAAACAATCAAGTGTTTCTGGTAATTCATAATTTTCTCCATATGTATCAACTTTAATACTATTTATAATTATATCTTCTGTTGGTTTATCATCATCATTAGTTGATGCATTTTCTATTTTGTGAACTATATCCATACCTTCTTTAACTTTTCCAAAAGAAGTATATAATCCATCTAAAGAAGGAGTAGTTTTTGTTACAATAAAAAATTGTGAACCTGCTGAGTTATAACCTTCTTCTGTTTTTCCATAAGCACTATAATCGGATCTAGCCATTGATATAACTCCTTCTGTATGCTTTAAAGAATTATCATAACCATTTGCTTTAAATTCTCCTTTTATAGCATACTCCTTATCTTGTTCTTCTGAAATACTACTATCTAAATCACTTAAATAAGGACTTCCTGTACCATCTCCCTTTTTATCTCCACCTTGTATAATAAAATCTTTGATAACTCTATGAAAAGTTAGACCATCATAAAATCCATTATTTGCAAGAGTTATAAAGTTATTTACTGTATTAGGCGCAATATCTGGATATAATTCTACTTTTATTGTTCCGTAATTCTTAACATCAATAGTTGCAATAGGATTTTTAGATATTTTATTATCCGCAGTTACATTATCAGTTGTTGCATTTGTATCATTTGAATTTAAGTTTTGGCTATTCTCATTCTTATTGCTATTATTATCAATAATTGCAACATTGTCTGTTTTTACATTTGATTCTTTTACAGTTGTTTTACTCTTTTTATTTAAAACAATAACAAGAATAACAATTATTGCAATCAATATTGCTACTACTATTCCAAAAATTGCAAATATTAATTTGTTATTTTTCTTATTTTCCATTTTTTCACCTCTTTTCTTTTTTTCTTATTCTATGACAAAATGTAATAAATTACAACAAATTAAGATTAATTTACTTTACACATATGCTAACTAACTATAGGAGTCTTTTTCCTCATTCCTTCAATATAAGTTACCACACACACCTTATTTTGTCTATTTAATAAAAGCTAATAAAAAAATTATTTCTACCAAATCATTCTTTTGATTTGCTAAATATTTGACCTTATTCTATTTACAATCCCTCATTATTTCAATATAATAAAATTACTATTTCAATATTATAAAAAGGAATGAAAATGATGAACAATAACTCAAAAGCAATTATATTAGATATGGATGAAACCCTAGAGCATGGAATATTACTAAGTAAATACGGTATTAGTAAAAATCTTACAATGATTTTACGACCCAACTTAGATAAATTGATATATAAATTAAAAGAAGCTAAACAATATGGTATTGATATTATATTGTGTACAACTGCACATGATTGCTGGGTAGAAAGGTTCTTTAAATTAAAACCAGAATTTAAACTTATATTTGATAAAATATACACATGTGATAACGAGCATGAATGGAAAGACTTTAGTAAAACAGTTTATCCTATAGAATATTCAGCTATGCATCAAAATATTAATTTAGAACAATTAAAACCTATAACTACGTTTGGCTATGATTCTTTATTGTATATAGATGATAATAAAATAGATAGCTTAAGATTAAAAATGCTATTTGAATTTGGAGAAAATAAACTACACAAAGATATAACACACTTTACAGCATTTGGATTTTATGGCGGTCATATTGATTATTCTGACATGTTAATTTATAAAAAACTTTCAAATAATAGCTTAGAATTTTCAAAACTTTTAAAAGAGTACTTACATTTAGAAAGAAATAATATTGGTTGTGCTATGATGTGCAAAACAATTGATAGTTTCATAAATAAAGAATTTAAAACAGGGTTAACCTTAGCAGATGAAGATTTTTTTACTGAATATGATGCATTTAATAAAAAAATAATTTTATTACAAAAAGAATTAGAAAAATTTAGTAATAACTTAAATGAAACGCTAGAGATTGATACAATCTCTCCTTCTATTGATGAATTAAAAATATTTTTTAATAAATTCAGCACCTAGAATTTCAATATCAGAAAATGATTTTAAGGATGCAACAAAAACTGCTAAAGAAGCTTTAAAACAAGGAACTATTGGATTAGTAATTAGAGATAATAATGGAGTTCAAAAATTAACAGTATGTGATATGAATAACAATAACAAAGTATTTGATGAAATTAAATTTGATGGAAAAAATACAAGTGAGCCAGTAGAATTAAAAGCATTAAAAAATTTAAAAGTAAAAGACGGAAACTATAGAATAATGCTTGAAACAACAGATTCTAAAGGAACAAAACACAAAGAAACAGTTAAAATAAGTGCTAAATATTATAAAAATCCAAAAATTGATAAAGCGGTTGAATAATAAAGAAAATAAAGATAAATAGGAGGAAAGCCTCCTATTTGTTTTTGGTTAATAATATTTTGAAATTTAAAACAATAAATATTACAGTATTATTACAAATATAAAAATTGTGTAGAAAAAAAGATAAATATATGTTATAACTATAATGTAACATAAAATAAAATGTAAGGGTGAATATATGAAAAAAATAAAAATAACAGCAATAATCTTTATTTTATTACTATATTTTTTCACTATAAAAACATATGCTGATTATGATATAGAAAATTATTCTGAAACGGTAGATGAACAACAAATATCAAACGAAGAAAATGATACTGGTGATGAAACAGATGAAAGTTCAGAAGATAATAATGACGAACAAGAAGCAGTAAATGGTGATGAACAAGATGATAATGAGGAAAATTTAGAAAATGGTGATAATGAAGAGGATGCCGACGAGGAAGAACCTGAAGATGAAGAAATAGATAATACTCAAGGCAATGATGGAGATGCAGAACAATCAGAACAGCAAGAACAAAGCGAAAAATTAAATTCAAAAATTGAAACTATAAATCAAAATCCAACTCAAGTAGATTCAACAACTAATATGAAAAATATGCCATATACAGGGCAAAATGATAAGTGGATAGTAGGAATAATTATGGTAATGATTTTAAATATAGGGGTAATGACTTACAAGATAAATAAAAATAAAGATATATAAATAAATTTATATAAATTACAAAAGAAAGGAAGGATAAATATGCCTGATAGAAGACAAGAAGATAGAAGAAAGGGAGACAGAAGAGAAGTAGATGCTCAAAATAATAAATCAGCATTAATAATATCTTTAAAAACTTTTGTTATAGTTGTAACAATTGTATTAATAGCATTAATAGCATTAGTATTTCTTGCTGTACAAAACTATAAATTAAAAGAAAGTAATGTAGATAGAGAATTAAATTCAGAAGAAATATACTATGATGATAGTTCTGAAGAAGAAAATGCAGATGATAGTGATGATTCAGAATATGATGTGAATACAGATGCTGATGAAGAAGAGTCTGATGAGGTAGAAGAAGATGATATTGATAATGAAACAGAAAACAATACATCAAATTCAAATACAGAAAATAATACATCAGAAAATTTAGAAAATAATGAATAAAATAGTAAATAAAAATATAAGAATATATTTAATAAAAATGAATATAATATAGTGATGAAAAATTATCCACAAAATATTAAGAGTTTTTATATGGATTTAAAAAAATCTCTTGACAATAAGGATGATAGTGATGTATAATAAATATGTTCTTATATCGCGGGATGGAGCAGTTGGCAGCTCGTCGGGCTCATAACCCGAAGGTCGTAGGTTCGAGTCCTACTCCCGCAACCACATTTGAGGTTTTAAGCCTCTTTTTTTATATACTAGGAAATTTCTCAAATAGCTTTTTTAAAGCATAAAAAAACCGAGGCATAATAAATACGCCTCAAAATAAAATTTTTTTGAAATCATCTTTTAATTTTTTTGTTT
>ERZ827440.2458-NODE-2458-length-16338-cov-9.125775_pt1 | contig 16338 bp, 11 predicted proteins | sample MGYA00519774_ERZ827440 | MGnify/ENA primary metagenome ERZ827440 (study PRJEB31778, sample SAMEA3449302) | human gut metagenome | biome: human gut; feature: human-associated habitat; material: faeces | place: United Kingdom | collected 2010/2012 ... | reverse complement strand
AACTGCCAATGTGCGGGGTCAAGGGGCAAGGCCCCTTGCGTTCTCTTGGGGGATCAAAAGGGGGCCATTCTCTCACGTGAGAGAATGGCCCCCTTTAACGCACCCCTGCACGGTGCAGGGGAATAAGAACCAGCGCTGCCGCGCTGTAAACCCTCAGACGATAGGATCGTCAATATCTCTCGTCGCATACGCGTTCAGCGCCCAATCCGCTCGCGCGCCGGCGAGATACTCATAATACCCTTGTGCGCCGATCATCGCGCCGTTGTCACCACAGAGCTTGAGCGGCGGCATGTAGAGCCGGTAGCCGTGCTTTCGGCACTCCTTTTCGAGCTCTGCGCGGATGAACGAGTTCGCGGCGACACCGCCTGCGGCGACGAGTACCTTGCGCCCGCTTTGCTGCATGGCGAGCATCGCGCGCGGGACGAGCTCGTCGACAACGGCCTGCGTGAAGTCGCGCGCAAGCGCCGCACGGTCGAGCTGCTTTCCCGTCTGCTCGGCGTTGTGGGCAAGGTTTACGACGGCGGTCTTGAGGCCCGAAAAGCTCATATCGAGAGGGCACCCGTCAATCTTCGCGCGCGGCAGCTCGTAGACGCCGCCCTCGCTCTCGTGGGCGAGCTTGTCCATCGCCGCGCCGCCGGGGTAGGGAAGGCCGAGCACGCGCGCGGCCTTGTCAAAGCACTCGCCCGCCGCGTCGTCGCGCGTCGCGCCGAGGAGCGCAAAGTCCGTGTAGTCGCGCACGTCGACGATGAGCGTGTTGCCGCCGGACATGCACAGCGCCAGAAACGGCGGCTCAAGCTCTGGGAACGCTAAGTAATTCGCGGCGATGTGGCCGCGGATGTGGTGCACAGGGATGAGCGGCACATTCAGCGCGTAGGCCGCGCTCTTGGCAAAGTTCAGCCCCACGAGCACCGCGCCGATGAGACCCGGCGCGTAGGTCGCGGCCACGGCGTCGATGTCTTTTTTCTCGACGCCCGCCTCCTTGAGCGCCTGATCGGTCAGCGCGGCGATGGCCTCGATGTGCTTGCGCGACGCGATCTCCGGCACGACGCCGCCGTAGAGCGCGTGCAGGTCGGCCTGCGACGCGATGGCGTCGGAGAGGATTTTGCGCCCGTCCTCGACGACCGCGACGGCAGTCTCGTCGCAGGAGGACTCGAAAGCGAGAATTTTCATTGCTGCGCCTCCGCTTCTGCCGCGCCGAATTCCTTCGTCATGATAATGGCGTCCTCTTTCGGGTGGTCGTAGTAGTTTTTGCGGCGGCCCTCGCCGCGGAAGCCGCGGCTGCCGTACAGCGCGATGGCGGCATAGTTGCTCTCACGCACCTCAAGCGTCAAGAACGCAAGGCCGCTGCCCTCGGCGAAGCGGATAAACACGTCGAGAAGCTGCCCCGCCACACCGCCGCGGCGGCAGTCGGGGCGGACGGCCATCTTGGTGATGCAGCCCTCGTCCGCGACGGCGAGCAGCCCCGCGTAGCCGACGACGCTGCCGTTTTCTGCATCCAGCGCGACTAAGAAGGCCGAGCACGCGTTTTCAAGCTCCTCTGCGAGCATGTTGCGCGACCAGGGGTTCGAGAAGCATGTGCGCTCAAGCTCGGCAACGTCATTCAAATATTCGTTCGTCATCGGCACGATGCGGACTTTTTTCTTTAACTGTTCCATTGGTTTCCTCCGGTCATTTGGCTTCCAGCCAGTTTATGCCCCAGTGGGCCTCGGCGGTCAGGGGAACGGAGAGGTGCACTGCGCCCTCCATCTCCTCGGTGAGGAGCCGTGCGACCGTCTCCTTTTCCTCCTCCGGGCACTCGACGATGAGTTCGTCGTGCACCTGCAAAATGAGCTTTGCCTTTAAGTCTTCCTTGTGCAGCCGCTCGTCGACGCGCACCATTGCGAGCTTGATGACGTCCGCGGCTGTGCCCTGGATGGGCATGTTGCGCGCGACACGCTCGCCGAACGAACGGGTATTGAAGTTGCTCGCCGCCAGCTCGGGCAGCGCGCGGCGGCGGTGCATCAGTGTTTCGACATAGCCGCGCTCCTTCGCCTGCGCGACGACCTCATCCATATAGCGGCGGATGCCGGGGAAGCGCTCAAAGTACGTCTCGATATATTCCTTCGCCTCGTACACCGGCACGCCGATGTCCTGCGCGAGCGAGAAGGCGGAAATGCCGTATACGATGCCGAAATTCACGGCCTTCGCGTGCGAGCGCATCTGCTTGGTGACCTGATCAGTCGGCACGCCGAAGACCTGCGCGGCCGTGACGGTGTGGATGTCCTCGCCGGTCAGAAACGCCTGCTTCATCGCCTCGTCGTCCGCGATGTGCGCGAGCAGCCGCAGCTCGATTTGGCTGTAGTCCGCGTCGACGAGCACGCAGCCGTCCGCAGGGACGAACATGCGGCGGAATTCGCTGCCGAGCTGCGTGCGCGTGGGGATATTCTGCAAATTCGGCTCAGTCGAGCTCAAACGGCCCGTCGCCGTGACGGTCATCTGGAAGCTCGTGTGGATGCGCCCGTCGGGCGCGATGACCTTCAAAAGACCGTCGCAGTAGGTCGAGCGGAATTTCGCGTACTGGCGGTACTGCAAAACCTCTTCGACGATGGGATTCTCCCACCGCAGTTTTTCGAGCACGTCCGCGTTCGTCGACCAGCCGGTCTTCGTCTTTTTGCCGTGCGGGAGCTGCAAGCGTTCAAAGAGCACCTCGCCGAGCTGCTTGGGGGAATTGATGTTGAACGGCCCGCCGGCCTCTTCATAGATGTGCTGCTCGAGCGTCTTGAGCTGCACTTCCATCTCGCTGCCGAAGGCCGCGAGAGCGTTCGCGTCCACGCGCATGCCCGCGTGCTCCATGCGCGCGAGTACGGCGCAGAGGGGCAGCTCAACCTCATAATAGAGCTCGTGCAGCTCGCGCTTCTCAAGTTCGGGGGCAAAGGCCTCATACAGCGCATCGACGGCGCTGGTATAGACGTGGAACGCCGTCTCGGCCTCGGCCGTGTCGCCGAGCATCGAGAAAGCGTCTGGATCTAAGTGCTTCGGCTCGGCAAGCGTCTGGTGGAAGTAGGCGGCGAAGAGCGACGCGATATCGTACTTGCCCGCCGTCGCGTCGAGCAGGTACCCTGCGAGCGCGGTGTCAAAAATGAACCCTTCGATGGGAAGGTCGTTTTCGAGCAGCGTGCGCTGGAGGTCCTTGACGTTGTGGCTGACTTTCTTGATATCATCCGAGAACAGGGCGCGCAGCAGCGCGTTCCAGTCGCCCTCGTAGCGGCTGAAGTAGAACTCGGCAGAGACGGCGGTCGATTCGCCTGCAACGAAGTCGACGATCACGCCGGAAAGGTCCGGCAGCGCCAGCAGCGTCACGTGCTCCGCCTTGCGGAAGAGCGAGAGATATTCCTTGGCCTTTTCCACCGTGGTCACAGCCTCGGCGGTCACGGTGAGGTCGACCGGCTCCTCGGCGGCGGGGATGTCGGCGGGCGGCTTGAGACCGTATTTGTCGATGAGCTTGGTAAATTCCAGCTTCATAAAGAGCGGATAGAGCGCGTCTGACGGCGCCTTGCGCAGATTGTCCTGCGGAGAAAATTCGAGTGGTGCGTCCGTCACGATGGTCGCGAGGTGGAAGCTCTGGCGTGCGCTCTCCTCGCCCTCGGTGAGCTTTTTGATGACGTTCGGCTTGGCCTCGATATCGGGGAGCAGCCGGTAAATTTCGTCGATGCTCTGGTATTTCTGGATGAGCGCCATCGCCGTCTTTTCGCCAACGCCCGGCACGCCGGGGATATTGTCGCTCGCGTCGCCCATCAGGGCTTTGAGGTCGACAATGTGGATGGGCGCAAAGCCGTAGACCTCACGAAAGCTCTCGGGCGTCATGTCCTTCGTCGTGGTCTGGCCCATGCGCGTGGAAATGAGCTTGACGGTCGTGTGCTCGGTCACGAGCTGCAAAGAATCCTTGTCTCCCGTGGCGACGACACAGTCCCAGCCTGCGCTTTCGCACTTGCGCGAGATCGTGCCGATCAGATCGTCGGCTTCAAAGCCCGCGAGCTCGTAGCGGGGGATGTTCATCGCGTCGAGCACGTCCTTGAGCACCGGCATCTGCATGGCGAGCTCTTCGGGCATGGCGTGGCGCGTGGCCTTGTAGCCCTCGTACTCGAGGTGGCGGAACGTCGGCTCGCGGCGGTCGAAGGCGACGCACAGCGCCTCGGGCTTTTCCTCGTCGAGTAAGCGGCCGAGCATCGTCAGAAAGCCGAAGATCGCGTGGGTGAAAAACCCGTCGCGCGTGGTGAGCGGACGGACACCGTAATAGGCGCGGTTGATGATGGAGTTGCCGTCTAAAACCATCAGCTTCACGGCATGCACCTCCCAAAATGCAAATTTTTACTAAATATAGTATAGCGCAAAGCAAACAAAAACACAACAGAAACCGGCGGAACTCTCGGCGCGGAGTGAGAAAGTGTGGTAAAAATAAACAGAACACTTGCAATTTCTTGTCGGGATGTTTATAATATTGACTGAAAATCTGTTTTGCTTCCTAATTTTTTGTTAGGAAGCGGGCGAAAAAACAAAAAAGAAAGGGAGAAAATCATGGAAAAGCTATTTAAGCTGAAGGCCAACGGTACTACGGTACGCACTGAGATCCTTGCCGGTCTTACCACGTTTATGACCATGGCCTACATCATCGCGCTCAACCCGAACCTGCTGACCAACTTTGCAGTGGGTACGCCGCTGTGGAACGGTGTGTTCCTTGCCACCTGCATCGCCTCGGCGATCGGCACGATTTGCATGGCGTTTTTCGCCAACAAGCCGTTCGTCATGGCGCCCGGCATGGGACTCAACAGCTTCTTCGCGGTGGTCGTCGCCAACATCGCGGTCATCAACGAGTGCGAGTACGAGTCCGCGTTCCAGGCGGCGCTCGTCATCATCCTTGTCGAGGGTATCGTGTTCCTCATCCTCACGCTCTTAAAGGTGCGTGAGAAGATCGTGGAGGCCATTCCTCTCGGCGTGCGCTACGGCATCGCTCCCGCCATCGGCCTGATGCTGATGAACGTTGGCCTTGGCTCCAATGTCGGTATCTACTCTGAAAACGGCGGCCCGTTCTACATGATGCGTGACTTCTTCGGCGCGCTGACGCCCAGCATCATCAAGGGCAACATGGGCGCGGGCTACGATGCGATGGTCCTGACCGTCGTGACCGCGTTCCTCGGCGTTTTCGTCATGGTCGTCCTCGCCAAGAAGGGCGTGAAGGCGGCAGTGCTGCTCGGCATGCTGTTCTCGTCCGTCATCTACTGGGCGGGCAGCGCCATCTTCCTGCATGTCAATCCGTTTGCGAGCCTCGCGACTGCGAGCTTTGTCCCGCCTTTCGCCGACATGGTCTCCACCACGCTTTTCAAGTTTGACTTTGCGGGCTTTGTGAACATCGGCTGGTTCACCGCCATCACGCTCGTCATCACCTTCTGCATGATCGATATGTTCGATACCATCGGCACGCTCGTCGGTACGGCCTCCCGCGCCGGCATGGTCGATCAGGACGGCAACATGCCCCAGATGAAGGAAGCCCTGCTGTCCGATGCCATCGGTACGGTCGCGGGCGCCTGCACCGGTACCTCCACCGTCACCACGTTCATCGAGTCCGCCTCCGGCGTGGAAGCGGGCGGCCGCACGGGCCTGACCGCGCTCACCGCGGGCATCCTGTTCCTCGCCTGCATATTCCTCGCCCCCATCGCCGCCGTCATCCCCGGCGCTGCGACCTCCGCCGCGCTGATCTATGTCGGCGTTCTGATGCTCCAGGGCCTCAAGAATGTGGACTTCAGCGACATGGACCAAATGCTGCCGGTGTCCATCATGCTCATCGGTATGCCGATCTCCGGCTCCATCGGCCACGCCATCGGCCTGGGCCTCATCTCCTACACCTTTGTCAAGGTGCTCTCCGGCAAGGCTAAGGATGTCAGCGTTCTGACCTACGTGATTTCCGCGCTGTTCCTTGTCAAGTTCTTCGCCGTCGTGTAAGTGTGTGAAAAAACCTTAAAAAGAGCGTCCCGAACGGGACGCTCTTTTTTTCTGCGCCGCGGTATGATATCATAACGAAGATACATAGGGTAATAGGAGCGCACGGCGAAAAAACCTTGAAAAATCAAGGATTGCAACTGCCGGTTGACAAATTTGACAGTGCGCTTTCTTTCCCGCAACCGCGAAATAGGCTATGATAACGCCATCCAGAAGGCGCGGGACCGCGCCTTAGAATTCAGGAGGAAGACGATATGATCTTAGCGGATAAAATCATCACGCTGCGCAAAAAGGCGGGCTGGTCGCAGGAGGAGCTGGCAAGTCAGCTCGGGGTGACGCGCCAGTCGGTATCCAAGTGGGAGGGCACGCAGTCCGTGCCCGACCTTGACAAGGTGGTGCAGATGAGCCGACTGTTTGGCGTGAGCACCGACTATTTATTGAAGGACGAACTCGAAGAAGAGGAGTTCGTCGAATCCGAGGCGGACGAAGCGCCGCTGCGGAGAGTGACGATGGAGCAGGCGGCGCGATACCTTGCGCTGCGCAAGGCCTGCGCGCCGAAGATCGCACTGGCGGTGGCAATGTGCATCGTCTCGCCGGTCGTGATCATTTTTCTCTCCGCCATGGCGGACGCGGGCCTGGGCGGTATTTCGGAGGATCTGGCCGCAGGTCTCGGCGTGAGCGCCATTTTGGTGCTGGTCGCCATTGCGGTGGGAATGTTCCTATCGTGCGGGGCGAAGACGAAGGAATTCGACTTTCTTGAAAAAGAGCCGTTTGAGACCGAGTACGGCGTGAGCGGCATGGTGCGCGAGCGGCGCAAGGCCTATGAGCCGACCGCCTCGCGCTGTACGATCCTCGGCGTGGTGCTGTGCATCCTTGCTGTCGTGCCGCTGATGCTCGGGGTCGGTCTCGCGTCGTCCGATGTCGCCGCGCTGCTCGTGCGCGTCGCTCCGGCGGATGTTTACGCCGCGGCGGCGGTGGATGCGCTGCTGCTTCTGGTCGCCTGCGGCGTGGGCGTGCTCGTCTGGAGCGGAACGTACACCGGCGCGATGGACCAGCTGCTCGAGGAGGGCGACTACACGCGCAAAAAGAAGGCGCGCAGCGGCGTAATGAGCACGGTGTCGCTCATCTACTGGCTGAGCGTGACGGCGATCTTCCTGTTCTACACTTTCGGACCCAAGGGGAACGGCCAGCCGCAGTATAGCTGGTTTATCTGGGCCGTTGGCGGCGTACTGTATGCGGCGGTGATGGGTATTGTGTCGCTCGTGCTGTATCACAAAGATAAAATGTAAAGCATACTTGACAAATGGGAACGACAGTGATATCCTACAAGTAAAGCAAACATGACATTTGCAAAATGGCTCTTGACAGTTGGAAATCATATGATATTATTTTGATATCACAAAGATATTCGAAACGGCTGCAAGAAGAAAAGAGGGAGAACCTTATGCTCTATATTGAACACCTGACCAAGACCTTCGGCGAAAAGAAAGCCGTGGATGATCTGTCGCTCCACATCGCGCCAGGGGAGATCTACGGTTTCATCGGCCACAACGGCGCGGGCAAGACCACGACGCTCAAGTCGGTCGTCGGCATCCAGCAGTTCGATTCCGGCAGGATCACGATCGGCGGGCACTCCATTCAGGACGATCCCATCGCCTGCAAGAAGATGCTCGCCTACATCCCGGATAACCCCGACCTCTACGAGTTTATGACGGGCATCCAGTACCTCAATTTCATCGCCGACATTTTCGGCGTGGAGGAAAGCGCGCGGCAGGAGCGCATCCGCAAGTATGCAGACCTCTTCGAGCTGACGACCGACCTGGCCCAGCCCGTCGCGGCCTATTCCCACGGCATGAAGCAGAAGCTTGCCATCATTTCGGCGTGGCTGCACGAGCCGAAGCTCATTTTGATGGATGAGCCGTTCGTCGGCCTCGACCCGAAGGCTTCACATATCTTAAAGGGCATGATGCGCGAGGTGTGCGACGCGGGCGGCGCGATCTTCTTCTCGACTCACGTGCTCGAGGTGGCCGAAAAACTCTGCGACAAGGTCGCCATCATCAAGGGCGGCAAGCTCATCCGCTCCGGCACGATGGAGGACGTGAAGGGCGACGAATCGCTCGAATCCGTCTTCCTGGAACTGGAGGAAGAGACATGCTGAAGGTACTTCTGCAAAAGCAGCTTGCGGAGATCTTCCGCACCTATTTCTACAATGCAAAAACGAACAAGGCCCGCTCCAGGGGTGCGACGATCGCCTATCTCGTCGGCTTTGCGCTGCTGATGGTGGGCCTGCTCGGCGGGATCTTCGCCTATCTTTCCGTCTCGCTCTGCGGCGCGCTGTCCGCGGTCGGGATGGACTGGCTCTTCTTTGCGCTGATGGGTCTGCTGGCCGTCTTTCTCGGCGCGTTCGGCAGCGTGTTCAATACGTATTCCAGCCTCTATCTCGCCAAGGATAACGACCTCCTGCTCTCCATGCCCATCCCCGTGCGCACGATCATGGCCTCCCGCCTGCTCGGCGTCTACCTCATGGGCCTGATGTATTCCGGCGTCGTTATCCTCCCGGCGGTCATTGTCTACTGGATCATGATCTCGGCCAGCGCGGCGGCCATCGCCGGCGGCGTGCTGCTCGTCGCGCTCATCTCCCTGTTTGTGCTCACGCTCTCGTGCGCGCTCGGCTGGGTCGTCGCGAAGATCAGCCTGAAGCTCAAAAACAAGAGCTTTATCACCGTTTTCGTCTCGCTCGTGTTCCTCGGGGCCTACTATTTCTTCTATTTCAGGGCGCAGACGCTTATCCAGGATCTTGTTGCGAATGCTGCCGTCTACGGCGCGAACATCCAGCGCAGTGCCTATCCGCTGTATCTCTTTGGCCGCGTCGGCACAGGCGACCCGCTGGCGATGGGCATTGTGTCCGCTGCTTTTGCCGCACTCTTCCTGCTGCTGTACCGGCTCATCTCCCGCAGCTTCCTCAAGATCGCCACGTCCAGCGGCAAGACCGAGCGCAAGGTCTATCGCGAGACACGCACCGAGCGGCAGTCCGCCTCCGCCGCGCTGCTGCGGAAGGAGTTCTCCCGCTTCGCGGCCAGCCCGAGCTACATGCTCAACTGCGGCCTTGGTACGCTGATGCTCCCGATCGCGGGCGTTGTCCTGCTTGTCTATCAGGCGAAGATCCGGGATCTGGAACTGCTGCTCGGGGCGGAGTTTGCCTCGCTGCTGTTCATCGCGGCGGTCTGTCTGCTGGCCTCGATGAACGATATGGCCGCGCTCTCCGTCTCGCTCGAGGGCAAGAGCCTCTGGCTCGCGCAGTCGCTGCCCGTCAAGCCGTGGCAGGTGCTGCGGGCGAAGCTGGCCGTCCACCTCACGCTCACCGGCGTCCCGGCGGCGGTCTGCTATGTGCTGCTGGCATTTGCACACCCGTTTTCCGCCGCAGAGCTTTTGCTCGGCGCGGCGCTGATCGCGGGCTATGTGCTGCTGATGGCCTCCTTCGGCCTGTTCGTCGGGCTGAAGATGCCGAATCTGCACTGGACGAATGAGATCACGCCCATCAAGCAGGGCGGCGCGGTGATGCTCGCGCTGTTCGGCGGCTTTGCCTATGCCGCGCTGATTGTGGTTGGCTATCTGCTGCTCGGGTCGAAGATCGGCCTGACCGCTTATCTCGCCGCCTTTGCGGCGCTGACGCTGCTGCTTGCGGCGCTGCTGCTCCGCTGGCTGCACAAGACCGGCTGCCGGATTTTTGCCAGCCTCTGAGTTTTCCAATATGGCAAGGGATGCGGGCGACCAATGGTCGCCCGTCGACCTCTCCGTCATTTGCTACGCAAATGCCACCGTCTCGCTGCGGCTCGGTCACGGCGCGGGTCTGACAGCCCACCGGGCTGTCATTCAACACCGCGCCGCCGCTTCGCTACCTTGCACAGGGGAGGCAAGCCGCTGCGGCGGGGATTCTCCCCCAGACTGCGCGGAGCGCAGACAGCCCTCTCTTGGTAGAGGTGGCCTAAAATCAATCAGAGACAGTCTCGGGGGCGGGGAGGAGCCAGTCAATATAACGGGCCGGCTCGGTCACGGAGCCGCGCGTGGTATAGACGGCGTAGTTTTTGAACATGACGGGGGTCAGATACCCGCGGTCGCAGAGACGCTGATAGAGGTTATAGGAATTGCCGCTGTTGACGAGCATCCGGTTGCAGAGGCTCTGCATGGTGCTGTCGGCGAGGCTGCCATAGGTCAGGGAGCCGCCAGACTGGAAAAACGGGCTGAGATCGAAGTTCGGCGACAGGCGGACCTCGCCATAGTAGAGGTCGAAATTCCCGGCGCGCAGCAGCGTGAGATATTCCTCATAGTCGACGCTTTTGAGCGTGAGGTCGAAGCCGAGGGCGTTGAGATCCTGGACGATCTTCGTCGCGGCCTGCACGCGCTGATAGCTCGAGGCGCAGACAAGCATCGTGCCGGAGACGGGCACGGCATAGCCGAGCGAGGGGACATAGAGGTCGAGCCGTCCGTCGTGATCCATGTCCTCGACGGAGGCAGATTCCAGCTGGCGATAGAAATTTTCCATGCTGTAGGAATACTTCAGGGCGAGCTTTGCATCGTAGAGCTTGGAATTCGGCTGGCAGGGGAGCGTCGCCGCGGCGGCAAAACCGCCCATCAGGTCGGAGACAATGGTATCGCGATCGATGGCGTAGGTGATGGCGCTGCGCAGACCGTAGTTCGAGAAGACGCGCGAGCCGATGTTATAGCCGATGTACTGCAAAATGCACGTCCCGTCCTCCCACAGCTCATAGTCGTTGTGGAAGCCTGCGTAGGCTGCGGAATTCGGGTCGGTGAGCACCATGTTGATGTTCTCGTACTCAAAATTGTCGCGGATCTCGGCGGTGGTGGAGACGGAGGTCAGCGTGATCTCGTCGTAATCGACGAGCGGCGCGGAATTCTGCCACCAGTCGGTATTGCGGACAAGGCGTTCGGTGGACTCAAATTTGTAGGGGCCGGTTCCGGGCGGGACGTCCTGCTCCATGGTGTCCTTCTGGATGATGGGGATGTCGAGCAGGAGGGGCAGCTCGTCATAGGCGACGGTGGTCGTCAGGACGACGGTCTGCGCGTCGAGCGCCTCGATGGCGGTGACATCGCGCAGGCGGCTGCCATAGTAGGCAGTGCCGCGGCTGGACTCGAGCGAGTAGACAACGTCATCCGCGGTCAGCGGCGCACCGGTATGAAAGCGGACGCCGGACTGGAGCGTGACGGTGGTAGTCGTGCCGTCGTCGGAGACGGAATAGTCCTTTGCGAGGATGGGCACGGCGTCGAGTTCCTGTGTGACGGCAAACAGCGGCTCATAGAGGAACGAGAAGATGACGCGGTTGTTGAGGCTCTCACAGTTGTAGGGATGCAGGCCGTAGTCCGGCTGGTAGGCGAGGCCGAAGGATTCAAGCTCGGTGAAGACCTCGGTCGTGACGGCGGTCGTCTCCTGCTGGGGGGTGGTTTCTGCGGGGGCGGCGTCGGTCTGGGCGTCGCCGCTTTTGAATTTGTCGGTGAACCAGCTCATGTCAACCTTGGCACAGCCGGAGAGCGTGACGAGCAATAGGGTCAGCGCCAGAAGGACGCAGAGGGTGCGGCGCATGGCGCTCACTCCTTTCTCATGATGATGGCCGCCTGAGAGCCACGCTGGTTTCCCACGGCGCGGTGCGACCAGAAGCGCTCGGGCTGGCAGCGGGTGCAGTCCGGGCAGACATCGATCTCGGAAAGGCCGGCCCGCTCCAGCCAGAGGCGGTTGAGACCCTTGAGGTCGACGTGGGCTTTTTCGCCGTGCGGCTCGATGCAGTGTTCTGCGTCCGCGCCAAGCGCGTTTCGCATCGCTTCCGGCACTTCGGGGCCGACCTCGAAGCAGCAGAGGCCAATGCACGGGCCGATGGCGGCGCGGATGCCGGCGGGGTCACAGCCAAATTCGCGGCACATGGCGGCGACGGCTTTAGCCGCGATGCCCATGGCCGTGCCGCGCCAGCCGGAGTGCACCGCGCCGAGTGCACCGGTCACGGGATCGAACAGCAAAATCGTTGTGCAGTCCGCGCCGAAGCAGCAGAGCGCCACGCCAGGCTCATCGGTGATGAGGCCGTCGCAGACGACGGCCTGCTCGCGGGAAAGACCCGTGCCGCAGTCGGCTCTGCCGACGCGGAGAATGGTGTCCGTGTGCTCCTGCTTGGTGAAGACGGTCTGCTCCGGCGCGAAGCCGGCGGCGGCGCCGAGGATGCGGTAATTCTCACGCACGTTTTCCGGCACGTCGCCCCGGTGCGTGCCGAGGTTGAGCGAGGCAAGATGGCCCTCGCTCACGCCGCCGAAGCGCGTGGAAAAGCAGTGGACGGAGCCGGAGAGGCTGTCGGCAGTCAGATATTCCAGACTGCCGGTTTTGATCGTGTGAAACATAATCCTCAATTCTGCGGGGCATTCTGCCCGCGTTCGGCGGCGAGATCCTTGTCACGGCAGCATTTTTTGTACTTCTTGCCGCTGCCGCACGGGCACGGATCGTTCGGGCCGATCTTGATCTTCTTGACGACGGGCTGGCGGCGGACGGTCTTGTCGCCGCCGGCGTTCGCGCCGGTCTCCTTCGCGACACGTTCGCGCTTGATGTCCTCATTCGTCTTGATACGGACGAGGAAGACGCGGCGGACGATCTCCTCCTTGATGGCGTCGGTCATGGCCTCAAACATCTCGAAGCCCTCGCGCTTGTAGGCGACGACCGGATCCTCCTGCGCGTAGGCGCGGAGGCGGATGCCCTGACGGAGATCGTCCATGGCGTCGATGTGGTCCATCCAGTATTCGTCGACGACGCGGAGCGTCATCACGCGCTCAAGCTCGCGCATGGCGGGCGCGCCGTACTGCTCTTCCTTCTTGGCATAGGCCGCCTGCATGAGGGCGAGGACGCGCTCGGCCATATCGTCGCGTGTGAGCGTTTGCAGCTCTTCATCGGTCGCGACCCAGACGCCCTTCGGGAAGCAGATGTTCTCAAAGTGGCTCATCATCTCGAAGAACGCGGTGCGGTCGGGCAGGTGCGGCTGCTCACCGAAGGCACTGGCGACGTAGGTGTCCACGTAGAAGCGCATCATGGACTGGACGTTCTTCTGAAGGTCTTCGCCGTCGAGCACCTGCTGGCGCTGCTGGTAGATGATCTTGCGCTGGACGTTCATGACGTCGTCGTACTCAAGAACGCTTTTCCGGGCCTGATAGTTGCGGCTCTCGACGGTCTTCTGCGCGTTTTCGATTGCGCCGGAGAGAATTTTCGCGTCGATGGGTGTGTCCTCGTCGAGGCCGAGGGAGTCCATCATGCTGAGCACGCGCTCGGAGCCGAACAGGCGCATGACATCGTCCTGCATCGAGAGGTAGAACTGCGTCTGGCCGGGGTCACCCTGACGGCCGGCCCGGCCGCGGAGCTGGTTGTCGATGCGGCGGGACTCGTGCCGCTCGGTGCCGATGATGTAGAGTCCTCCGGCCTGCCGGACAAGATCGGCCTCGCGGTCGACCTCGGCCTTGTGGCGCTTATAAGCCTCGTTATAGGCCGCGCGGGCGGCGAGGATCTCGGGGTCGCCGGTCTCGGCGAAGGAATTGGACTCGGCGATCAGCTCGTCGGAGAGGCCCTGCTTGCGCAGATCGCTCTTCGCCATGAACTCGGCGTTGCCGCCGAGCATGATGTCGGTGCCGCGGCCGGCCATATTCGTCGCGATTGTGACCGCGCCGAGGTGGCCCGCCTGCGCGACGATCTCGGCTTCTTTTTCGTGGTGCTTGGCGTTCAGGACGTTGTGCGGGATGCCCTCGCGCTTCAGAAGCTGGCTTAAAAGCTCGGACTTTTCAATGGAGATCGTGCCGACCAGCACAGGCTGGCCCTTCTCGTGGCACTCTTTGATCTTCCGGATGACCGCGCGGAACTTGCCCGGCTCGGTCTTATAGACGATGTCGGGATTGTCGATGCGGATGACGGGCTTGTTCGTCGGGATCTCGACGACGTCTAGATCGTAGATGCCGGAGAATTCCTCTTCCTCGGTCAGGGCTGTGCCGGTCATGCCGGAGAGCTTGGCATAGAGGCGGAAGAAGTTCTGGAAGGTGATGGTGGCGAGTGTCTTGTTTTCGCTCGCGACTTTCACGCCCTCCTTGGCCTCGATGGCCTGATGGAGGCCCTCGTTATAGCGGCGGCCATACATCAGGCGGCCGGTGAATTCATCGACGATGATGACCTGACCGTCCTTGACGACGTAGTCGATGTCGCGCTTCATGAGTCCGCGGGCCTTCATGGCCTGATTGATGTGGTGGTTCAGCGTGGAGTTTTCCACGTCGGCGAGGTTTTCTACGCCGAAGAATTCCTCGGCCTTGGCGATGCCCTTCTGCGTGAGGCTGACGGTGCGCTCCTTTTCGTCGACGATGTAGTCGCAGTCGAACTGATCCTGCAATTCCTTATCGTCGGTGGTGGAGAAGACCTGCTTTTTCAGGCGGGCGACGAAATAGTCGGCCATCTCGTAGAGCTTGGACGATTCTTCGCCCTTGCCGGAGATGATGAGCGGCGTCCGCGCTTCGTCGATGAGGATGGAGTCGACCTCGTCGACGATGACAAAGTTGTGCCCGCGCTGCACCATCTCCTGCTTGTAGATGGCCATATTGTCGCGGAGGTAGTCGAAGCCGAATTCATTGTTCGTGCCGTAGGTGATGTCGGCGGCGTAGGACGCGCGGCGCTCGGCCGGCGTTTTGTCGTGGATGATGAGGCCGACGGAGAGACCAAGGAAGCGATAGACCTTGCCCATCCACTCCGAGTCGCGCTTGGCGAGGTAGTCGTTGACGGTGACGATGTGGACGCCCTCGCCGGTCAGCGCGTTGAGGTAGGCCGGGAGGATGGCAACGAGCGTTTTGCCCTCGCCGGTCTTCATCTCGGCGATGCGGCCCTGATGGAGCACGATGCCGCCGACGACCTGCACACGGTACGGGCGCATGCCGAGCACGCGGTCAGCCGCTTCGCGAACGGTGGCGAACGCCTCCGGCAACAGCTGATCCAGCGTCTCGCCGGCGGCGAGACGGTCCTTGAATTCCTGCGTTTTGGCGCGGAGATCCTCGTCGGAGAGGGCGCGGTAATCGTCCTCGAGGGCCATGACGGCATCGACCAGCGGCGCGAGCTTTTTGACCTCACGCTCGGAGCGGGTGCCGAAGAGCTTATTGAATAATCCCATAATAACGACCTTTCTGCGCGGCGGGGCCGCGCGGGACGGTAAATTTCAAATCCTTCGTAGCATTATACCACAGCAGACCCCATAAAAAAAGAAGAAATTGTGAATTTCTCCCGGCCTGCACGGCTTGATTTCAGGGGCCGATACTGATAAAATAGCGGCGTATTGAAAATCGGAGGAAACAGGTATGGCAATTCGGCTGCTGTCCGTGGATGTGGACGGGACGATCACAAATGGAAGAAATCAGGTCACGCAGGCGACAGCGGATGCGCTGCGCCGGGCCGCGGCGGCGGGCGTGATCGTCACGCTGAACACGGGGCGCAACCTCTGCGAGAGCCAGATGGTGCTGGACCGCGTGCCGGAGATCCGGTATCTGATGGGCTGCACAGGCGCTTTTTTGATGGATGTGCAGCAGCATGAGCGGCTGAGCAATCACACGCTGGACATCGTGACGGCGCGGCAGGTCAACGCCATTTTCCGGAAGTATGACACGCTGATCGGCATTTTCTATGACGATCTGGTCTGCAACCAGGCCGATGAGATCGGCCAGTTCGCGCGGTTTTACCCGGAGGCGATGAAGAGCGTATTCGACACGCACACGATCGTCCCATCGCTGACGCAGACGCTGGCGGAACGGACGGGCGGCGTGGATAAATTCTACGTGGTCTTTGCCGACGCGGCGGCACAGCAGGCGGCGCTCCGCGAGATCGAGCCGCTGCCGGTCTTTGTGACGAGCGCGGGCTTCATCGACATAGAGGTCATGGCGCAGGACGCGAACAAGGGCGCAATTTTGCTGGAACTGGCGGAGCGATTGCACATCCGGACGGAGGAGATCCTTGCCATTGGCGACAGCGAAAACGACGTCGCGATGCTCCAGACGGCGGGCGTCGGCGTGGCGATGGGCAATGCGAAGGAACATGTGCGCGAGATTGCGGATGTTGTCGCGCCGGACAACGAGCACGACGGCGTGGCCTGGACGGTGGAGCGCGTGCTGCGGGGGGATTTTGATGGGATCGGCTGATCTGACACTGAAAATGGCGCTGATCGTGGCGGTCGGTGTCTTCTTTGCTTCGTTCATGGACGCCATTGCGGGCGGCGGCGGGATCATCTCCGTGCCGACGTATCTGCTGGCGGGCCTGCCGGCGCACTATGCGCTGGGGACGAACAAGCTCTCGGCAGGACTCGG
>ERZ827440.2457-NODE-2457-length-16352-cov-3.946248_pt1 | contig 16352 bp, 15 predicted proteins | sample MGYA00519774_ERZ827440 | MGnify/ENA primary metagenome ERZ827440 (study PRJEB31778, sample SAMEA3449302) | human gut metagenome | biome: human gut; feature: human-associated habitat; material: faeces | place: United Kingdom | collected 2010/2012 ... | reverse complement strand
AATGTACTGGAGGCATATGTGACGGAAAACAGGCACTATGTTGAAGCAACCTCCGGTATGATGAAAGGTAAAAAAGGATATATAGCTGCACGAAAGGGCAGTAAAAACACACTTAAATCAATCGACATAACCGGAAAGGTTGACAAAACCTACGGTGATATAAAGGCGGAGCATATTATTTAAATGCAAGCAATGCAAATACGGCGTTTTTCGCATATACCGGCAGTGAATTTGATGTAGTGGCTTACAACATAAACGGAAATAACTATTTTAAATTGCGTGATGTAACAGATGCTCTTAATTGCAGGGTTGAGTGGAACGAAAGAAATAGTGTGATAAATATTATCACAACCCTTTCCGCAAAAGAAGACCCCAACGAGGCTAAGGGGTAATTTAAGTTAAAAACGAGGCGGTCAAATAAGATACCTAAGTCATCACTACTAAAATTTATGGCAAGCGATTATTTTCGCAATATGCATGTGAAATCAAAAAAGCTGAAAGAAAAATTAGTTGAGTTTGAAAGGATGGATTGATTTAAAGGTGGCAAAGTGCAGCCGTATCTCTTGGAATCAGGCACAGGCGGGAGATTTGGCATTTCTCTCAGACTTATCTCATGTCGGTATTATTGTCGGCAAGGATACAAGCGGTAATATACTTGTTGTTCACTGCTCGTCAAGCGCAAACAATGTTGTTATTACCTCAAATTCTATATTCGGCTTCGCGATAAGGCCGAGCTGCTATTAAAACCAATACGGAGGACTGACCTTTATGAGGTTTTCCTGCGCATTTTTCATATATAGTGACTTTATTTTTTGTGCATAACCGAGAAAAATATCTAAATTAGCAAATTGAGTTGATTATTTGCCTATTATATGCTATACTATGATTGTATTATTGTACCAAGAATTAATATTAGACGGAAAGCTATGAACAATGCCTTTTATCACATCTGTATTTAATGATATTGCGATTTTTGATTGACTTGTTTTTACTGCTTGAAAGGAGGTTGGTGACGAAATGATATGAATGTATTTGACGTATCCCCATCATCCGAACGGATGAAGAGCGGCAGAAGCTCTCTTTGCCGTGTGGGAGAGCAGGTAAAACAAACCACACGGTCAAACAAATCGGCAAAATGTCGGAAAGAAAAAAGGAGGAATTATTTTGAAAGCAAAAAGATTTTTGGCGGTATTGCTCACGGTGGTAATGCTGATTGGAATGCTCCAGGCCATGAGCCTGACGGCATTTGCCTACAGCGGCTCCGGCACGGAGGATGACCCTTACATCGTCACCACCTATGCCGAACTGAGAACTCTGGTATATAGTGCGCTCTGGGACGGCACCCCACGTTATATCAAACTTGGAGCAAACCTGCTTTCAAACAGCAACATGAATGATAACAGCATCGTATTGCGTTTTGGGCAGAATGTTGTACTGGATCTGGCGGGATACAGCATTACCCGTTCAGAACTCACGACAGACGAGTCTGTGATCAAGGTGTATTACGGTACCCTTACCATTAACGACAGCATCGGTGGCGGTCAGATAGTTGCTGATCAGAGAGGTGCAGAAAGTGTGCGGGCGATTTACGTACTCAATGAAATTGAAGACAACTGTGTTACCATCAATGGCGGCACCTTTATAGGTAAGGATTGCGGCATATATACAAATGGTGGCACAGTGGTCATCAACGGAGGGACATTTCTTGCGACCAATTATAACCCAGCATGTTTTGGACACGGCGTTGTGACCGTTAACGGGGGAATTTTTGGTAACAGTGACAGTGAGGATTTGTCAATTGAAATCTTCAATAATGCTGAAGTGACATTGTATAACTGCACCGCCTACAACGGAATGTACTCAGGTGATAAGTCATGGCCTTCCATCAAAGAAGGAACAACTGTAACGATCAATGGAGTGGAGTCCGAACCGAAAGGAAATTATTTTCACGGAAATTCTGTTGAAGGAAATAAAGGAGATAAAATTGTCATTTCCACCCCAATCATCACCGGTATGGGAGCCGATGTAACCGGCTTTGAACTGCTCAATAGTTATTTTGATGTAGAAGCAACTCCCCTGGACAGCAGCAAGTACACCATCAGAGACATCACCTGGAGTGATTGCCATTTGACAGATGACAGCCCGATCATCACAGATTCCTCTATGTTTGAGGCAGGTGAAACCTGGCAGCTGAAATTGTGGTTCAAACCGGCAGCCGGCTACGCAATCAGCAATCCCGCAACTCTGCCTGTTACCATCGCCGGACAGACAGCTACCTATGCCGGCACGGACGGCAACTATTACGCCTACAAAATCGAGAAGACCTTCTCAAAATATTTACATGATTACATCGACCTTTCCATGGACGCACCTACGTCTGGTATGACGCCGGCGGAGTATGCGGAAACTATCAAGATAAAAAATAACGACCGCTTCCCATACAACAATTTTGAAATCGGGGAGGTTCAATGTTATAGGACAGACTGGAACGAATTTTCTACCTTTTCAGGGGGTACGACCTACTTTATCACGGTAGAAATCGACCTGAAGGACGATACCAGCTTTGAGTTTGCTCATCATGATTCCGATATTACTGCTCTTCTCAACGGAACTCCTGTGGAGGATTACGTAGTAGTAGACGCTGACTCGACATGGAAAAGCAATTTCTATACCCACGACGGTGTTAAACTGTACTACCAGGTCTACTTCACTGCCAAAGGTGAGCCTACCGGCGTTACCGTTTCCGGCACGGTGACAAGCGCGGGCAGCGACACCGATTATGTGACCATTGAGCTTTACGCCGAAGGCAGTGCGACGGCGGACTACACCGTTACTGTCAAGGGCAACTCCGCAAACTACTCCATCGCGGGCGTTGAACCCGGTACCTACACCATGAAGGTGATGAAGAAGAACCACGTCACGAGAGTGTATACCGTCACAGTGAGCACGGAGAATGTGACGCAGGATGTGGAGATTTACCTGATTGGTGATGTTACAGGTGACGGCGGAGGAACATCCGTTAAGTACAATAATGACGGAAAGGTTGTGATTTCCGCACCGAAGCCGGGAAATTATAAAATTATAATAGCATCGTATTCGGGCGAGAGCCTGCTTAAAGTAAAATTTGCTGATATAACTCTTGAAAGCGGGGTTGATTCGTATGAAATCACCGACCTTAACGGCTTTGACACCACCGGCGCAGACACAGTAAAGGTATTTTTCTGGGATACGGAAATGAGACCGCAATGCGTTGCTGCCGTAAAGACATTGTCATAAAATGAATATACAGATTGACTTTGCTACAAGAGCCGAAATTGCGGCAATACTTCAAAGATTTATAGAGACAAACAAATAAATATTAGCCAAGCGGGAACGCTTGACGATAAAGCCCCGTTTGAGCAATCAGACGGGGCTTTACTTCGTTAACATTTTGTATAAACACTATAATTGTATATTGACAGATTTATACAATATTTATGAAATCTCGAAGATTATATTGAAAAAAGATATAAAATGTGTTATAATAAAATTGTTAAATGCAAAATTAAAGAGGGAGTCATAGTTATGTCTGATAATATAAGTTACAGAAAATTATGGAAACTTCTCATTGATAATGATATCAAGACCGGTGCGGAGCTAAGTCAAAAGGCGGAAATAGCGCCGAGTACAATATCAAAAATGAGGCAGGACAAATACGTGTCCATGGAGGTGCTTGTAAAGCTTTGCAGGTATTTTAACTGCACATTTGATGATATCGTTGAAATAGAAAAAAATTGAAATATGTGTGATAAGATATGTTCTGCACTAAATATATGATATATTTATTTTATACAGCAGAGGAGAAACATATATGCCGAATTTTAATGAAATGAGACTGCTTAATGGTTTTTTACTTGTGTTTTCTGTGTTGGTTACACTTTTATTCGTGGGCGGAATTTACTACAGGAAGGTATTCGCAAATAAAATAAAATGACAGGACAAAGCTCTTTATTAAATATTTGCTAAAACAGTAAGACGAAAAATCTTGTTGCTTTTTTGTATACATAATACAAAAATACATCAGTCTTTCTACAAATTTTTTTGATAAATTTTTTAAAAAAATATTATTTTTCGTGTCCTTTCGTTGTCCTTTGGTTTGTATAATAAAATTTATAAGTTCAGAATGTCTATATTTTTGATTCAACGGGAGGCTTTCACAACAAAGGTTGTATTTGTTTCGGGAACACCCGATTATGCAATAGATGCATGGCAATACTATGTCAATGACTATCTGATTATTCCAATTACACTTGAAGGCATACAACATTCGCTTAAAAGCTGTTTTTCTGACAGTGATATGTAAAAATTTTATTGATGTTCACTGAAAAGAAAGTTTTGAATTTTCTGCCTGAAAGTGACGACTTAAGCAAAGGAGGGGTTATGATGGAAAATATTTTATTTATCAATGCCTGTGTACGTGAAAAATCTCGGACTTTATCACTTGCACAATATATATTGGATAAGCTGAACGGTGAGATTTGTGAAATAAATTTAGAGCAGGAAAACTTAAAGCCGCTTGACGGCAATGTGCTTGAAAAAAGAGAACACCTTGTATCGGAAAATGATTTTTCTGACGAAATGTTTCGTTATGCCAAGAAGTTTGCGGATGCGGATACTATCGTGATTGCGGCACCCTATTGGGATTTAGCGTTTCCGGCTCTTTTGAAAATATATTTGGAGCAGATAACGGTCTCAGGAATTACATTTCGATATAAAAAGGGTATTCCGCAGGGCTTGTGCCGTGCAAAACGGCTGATTTATGTAACAACCGCAGGTGGAACAATTTATGATAATTTCGGCTTTGAATATGTAAAGGCACTTGCACAGAAGCTTTATGGAATTGATGAAGTCATGTTTTTCAAGGCGGAAAATCTGGATATAGACGGCAATGACGCAACCGAGCTTATAGATAAAGCAAAGAATAGAATTGATACAGTAGGTTGGGAGTGAAATCATTGAGTATAAAAACAAGAAAATTTGCCGATGACGGCTGGGGAATCTGGATAGATGGCGATGACAGAAGCACGGTTTATTTAAACGAATGGATCAATCCTAAAGGCAAAAGCTATGTTGATATCGCCATTCGAATTTACGGTGCAAAAAAAGCGAATGAACTTAATATTTACGTTCCGTTTGGGATAACCGCAGACGAAATCACAGATTTGTCCGTGGAATTGGAGGACGATGCGATCTTGCGCGGATTGTTTAATACCAACGGTATGGTAGATGCTGAGAAAAATGAGTTTACATCGGAACTGAAGTATGACGGGCGCACGGTAAGCCTTATCAATCTTTCAAAAGAAATTTTAAAGGCAAAACGCATTGCGGAAGGAACCGTGATCACGGCGGCACTTAATAAAATACAACAACATATAACGAGCGATGAAGCATATGTAATTTTTAGAATACCTCATCGCACATTGGATGAAGTATTCACATCGCAAATGAATGTCAGAGGCAGTATAGAGCGTCTGAAGGAGCTTATTTCAAGTCCGGTCGTTATGCAGAAGTACGGATATTCCATACGCATTAACGAGGCAAGGCTGCTCCCGACAGAAATTAATAAAATTGAAGTATTACATCAGCAGAGAATACGTAAAGCACTTGTTACCATTTCGATTGATGAAGAATATGAGCTGAATGATTCCAATTGCTACCGTATACGCCGTATGGAGGAAGATTTATACAAAGACTATGCACCACCCGGCTATGACTGCTCTGATGTTATCACCTATCAATGGGTGGAGGAAAGAGCTGCAAACATGAAGGCACATTACAATTTTTATTTTGATATTGTGCATAGTAAAATCAGTCAGAACAGCGTTCTTTTGTATCTGATGATTGTTTTGATTACTGCGGTTGCGGGCTGTGCGATTTATGACATAATAATATATTTAATTTCACTGTTTATGTAAAGGGGTGTTCTAAATGAATTTAAAAAACAGGCTTATTTTAGAGGATTACAGAAAACAAAGAGATGATTTTATAAGGCTCGGTGACGTGGTTCACAATATGCTGACGGACATTGTGGATAGTATGGGGATTACGGTGCTTGGCATAGAGCATCGTGTCAAGACCGAAAAAAGCCTTGCCGGGAAATTGGAGCGAAACGGAGACTGGTATTCTTCATTCGAGGATCTCACCGATATTCTCGGCGCCCGTGTAATCTGCTTTTTCTCAGACGAAATTGATAAAATAGGAAAAAAGGTTGAAGAAGCTTTTGTCATTGACTGGGAAAACTCATCGGATAAGAGAGCCCTTATCAAGGCAGACACATTCGGATATTTGTCACTTCACTATATCTGCTCACTGCCCTTTGGGGACAGATGGCCGGACGAAATCTGCGGCAAAAAGTTTGAAATACAGATAAGGACTACTTTGCAGCACACATGGGCAGCAATTAATCACGATTTGGGATATAAGAGTGAGTTTGGTGTGCCTCGTAGTGTGGCACGAGAATTTTCGAGAATTGCCGGACTTTTGGAAATTGCCGATGATGAGTTCGTCAGGGTGCGCAATGATATGAAGGATTATACTGAGGAAATCCGAAAGAAAATCATTGACAATAAAGCCGATGATGTACATATTGATATGATTTCCTTAAACGAATATGTAAAGCGTAACGGCAAAATGCAGGAATTGATTTCAAAGATTGCTAAGATAAGCAATGCGGAAATCAGTGAAATTGATCCGGAGAGCTATATTATTCAGCTTAAATTCTTAGGAAAGGAAACTCTGGGTGATTTGCAGAAAATGTTGGAGGAAAACAGAGAACTTGCGCTAAAGCTTGCCGAAAGGGCACTGGCAAATGCGGACCTTGATATTTTGTCCTCCAGTGTAGGCTTGCGGTTTCTCTGCCGTGCAGAGCTTTTAAATAAACACTATTCACTTGAAAAAACGACGGAATTTTTAAAGCTTTCAATGGGAACAGCGGAAAAGGCGCAGCGTCAGGCAAAGCATTTGTTTCGTACTTATGAAAAAGTAAAGGAGGAATGTGAATGACCGATGAGGAACGATATGATAATGCCCTTAGGTTTGCCGCTGAGAAGCACAAGGGACAGTTTCGCATAGGCGGTGCGGAATATATAACACACCCTATGGCGGTGGCTGAAATTGTCCGCCAAAACGGATACGGGATTGATGTTCAAATTGCAGCGTTGTTCCACGATTTGCTTGAGGATACGGACGCCACGGAAAACGAAATTCTTGCACTTTCAAGCGAAAATGTGCTTGAAGCGGTAAAGCTTTTAACCAAGCAAAAGGGATATGTTATGGAAAGCTATATTTCCGCTATCCGAAAAAATGAAATGGCATTTTCCGTCAAAGGTGCGGACAGACTGCACAATTTAAGGTGTGCGTTTGCATGTGACGAGGATTTTAAGCGAAGATACATTCTTGAAACGGTCGATTGGTACTTGGACTTTTCGCCGGAAATTCCGAAAGCTGTCAAAAAATTGGCACAATCGCTTGATAAACCGATTGCAGACTTGCCGTTTTTATATGAACCTGTTGAAACATGGAAAATAAATAAAATTTAAGGAGCAGATTATTATGACTATCGAAAAAACAACAGAAAACGAAAAGGTAACATTAACAGTGTCGGGCAGACTGGACACAACCACAGCACCGGAGCTTGAAGCGGCTCTTGATGAAGTGCTTGAAAACACCAAGGAGCTTATATTCAATCTTGAAAATCTTGAATACATATCATCTGCGGGACTTCGTGTAATCTTAAAAGCACAAAAGTCAATGAACACGAAAGGCAGTATGAAGCTTACAGGTGTGAATGACAGTATTATGGAGGTATTTGATATTACAGGATTTTTGGATATTCTCACCATTGAATAGTATCACAAAATTTCCGAATGAAAGGAGGTATAGTATGGTTTCAAAATTAGCTGTACCTATGCTTTGTAATGCGGCACTGTCTGTTATTCTGTACATACTTGAAAAGAAAACACCGCTTGGCAAGACAAATTATAAATTAAAACAAATCATAATCGGCGTTTTGTTCGGTGCGCTTGCGGCATTTTCTACGGAATACGGCATTGATGTAAACGGCGCAGTTATGAATGTGCGTGATGCATCACCGCTTTGTGCCGGGCTTATTTTCGGCGCGCCTGCCGGAATTATTGCAGGACTTATCGGAGGTATTTACCGCTATATTGCGGTTTTGTGGGGCGCCGGTACATACACTCGCCTTGCGTGCAGTATTTCAACCGTGCTTGCCGGAGTTATTGCGGCGGCACTTCGCAAATTTATGTTTGACGATAAAAAACCGTCGTGGATTTACGGTATCGGTGTGGGACTTATTTGCGAGGTTCTGCATATGCTGATGATTTTCTTTACCAATATGAACGACGCAAACAAAGCGTTTATGTTTGTGCAGAAATGCACAATACCGATGATTCTTGCAAACAGTATTGCGGTAGCGGCGGCAATGATTGTAATATCGCTTATCGGGAAAGAAAAAATACGATTAAAAAACGAAAAAAAGCAGATTTCTCAAACATTTCAGTTTTGGCTTTTTGTGTGTATCGTGATTGCGTATGCGGCAACAAGCCTGTTTACCTATTCCCTGCAAACGGGAATGACTTCAAGAGAAACTGAGATACTCTTGAATACCAATATTTCCGATGTTGAGCGTGATATTCGTGAAGCGTCAGACAAAAATCTTTTGGAAATAACAAGGGCGGCGGCAAGTGAATACAAAAATGGTGCAAGCCTTGAAAGCCTTTGCGATAAGTATGATGTATCGGGAATCAATATTATTGGTAAAAACGGGGTTATCACAAAATCAACATTGCCCGAATTTGTGGGCTTTGATATGTCAAGCGGTAAGCAGTCGAAAGAGTTTTTAACGCTGCTGAATGACAAAGACGAATTTGTTCAAGGCTATCAGCCTCTTTCGATTGATGAAAGCATCGCAAGAAAGTATGCCGGAGTAAAGCTTTCGGACGGTGGATTTATCCAAGTTGGATATAATGCGGAGCGTTTCCAAAAGGATATTGATGCACGCATTATCGGATATACGAAAAACAGGCATATCGGGCATAACGGATTTATCATTATTTGCAAGGAAAACGGAAGCATAGTGTCTGATAAAGCCGAATATGCAAACAAAACAATCGATAATTTCGGAATCAGCCTAAGCGCCGCTGAGGGTGCTATATTTGAAACAAAAGCAGATGACACTCTTTATTATGCTTCGTATGAGGCAGTAGAAGGCTATCGCATTATCGGCATGATACCAAAGGCAGACGCACTCTATATGCGAAATGTATCGCTTTACGTAAGCATTTTTATGGAAATTTTGATTTTTGCGGCATTGTTTATCTTGATTTATTTCCTGATAAAGAAAATTATAATAGACAATCTGCGTAAAATAAACACAACGCTTGCAGAAATTACGGACGGTAATCTGAATGTGACCGTAAATGTTCGTAGCAATGAGGAATTTGCCTCGCTGTCGGACGACATAAACCAAACCGTAAGCACGCTCAAACGTTATATTGCGGACGCTGCGGCACGGATTGACAAAGAGCTTGAATTTGCAAAGCAAATTCAGTATTCGGCTTTGCCGTCCGTGTTCCCGCCATACCCCAATCGTAATGATTTTGAAATTTACGCAAAAATGGTTACGGCAAAAGAGGTTGGCGGCGATTTTTACGATTTTTATATGCTTGGAGAAAGCACTCTTGCGTTTATGGTTGCCGATGTATCGGGCAAGGGAATCCCTGCGGCAATGTTTATGATGAGGGCAAAAACTACCATAAAAGACCTTGCAGAAAGCGGACTTGCTCCCGATGAAATCTTTACGCTTGCAAATAAAAGACTGTGCGAAAACAACGATGCCGGAATGTTTGTTACGGCTTGGCTCGGAATACTCGATCTTAAAACCGGAGCTTTAAAGTTTGTAAATGCAGGGCATAATCCTCCCCTTGTCTACCACGAGGACGGAGAGTTTGAATACCTAAAAGCAAGAGGCGGTATGGTGCTTGCCGGTATGGACGGCGTAAAGTACAAAACAAATGAACTGTGCCTTTCGCCCGGAGATAAGATTTTTCTTTACACAGACGGCGTAACCGAAGCAACAAACGATAAAAATGAGCTGTATGGCGAGGAAAGGCTTTTGTCGCTTGCAAATAAAAACATCACAAAAACTCCGCAGCAGCTGATTGCTGCCGTGAAAGACGATGTGGACGTTTTTGTCGGCGATGCTCCGCAGTTTGACGATATAACTATGCTTGCGGTTTCGGTAAATTATGTCAAGGGTGACGAAAAAATAAAGGTTATCCCGAACGAGAAATCCTTTGCGGCGGTGCAGTCATTTGCAGAAGATTTAACGAAAAAGCTTGCAGTTGTTCCAAAGGTTTCAAACAATGTTAATATTGCTTTTGATGAGATATATTCAAATATCGTAAATTACAGCAATGCGGACATTGCGGAAATAAAATACGAAATTGTCGGTGGCAAACTGATTTTGACATTTTCCGATAACGGCACACCGTATAATCCACTAAAGGCGGAGGAGCCTGATGTAACGCTTTCCGCTGAGGAAAGAAAAATCGGTGGCTTGGGCATTTTTATGGTAAAGAAAATGACCGAGAGCATGGAATATACTTATGAGGATGATAAGAATATTTTGAGTCTTGTGATTTGCCTTGGTTAGAAATATATAGGATGAAAGATAGAATTCTTTGAAAGGCGAAGGGGACAGTTCGTATGAGAAAAAAGAAACTCGACACGGTTCTGATTGCGATAATTTTACTGTTATGCTTGAGTGGGTGCTCCGGAAAACAAGTATATCAGCCGATTGACGATGTGAGCAATCTTGGCGGGTGCACTGTCTGTACCGCCGAGTTACAGCGTTACCATAGATTTAAATGGACATAAAATCTGCCGCGGCAAAGGCGTAAACAATATGACGGACGACGGCAGCGTTATACGCCTTTTTGATAAAGCAACGCTTACGATTAACGATACATCTGAAAATCAGAACGGTTCAATAGAAGGCGGAAGTTCTAACTACGGCGGCGGCAATGCCTCGGCAAAAGCCGAAGAAAGCTTGCCTACATCTCTTAATGTAATAAGTAACGGTGCAAGCCTTGTTGAAAACAGTTTTTCCGTATCGCCAAACGACGAAACTGCTGTCAAAGATACTGAATACACAATCACCGCAAAGGTTAAGCCTGACGAAAATTGTGAGTTCGGCGCAGACACGATAAAGGTTATGGTTTGAGATGGTTTTGATAGTATAAAACCGCTGTTTGAAGACTTTGAAAAACAAATTACAGGAGATGAAATAATTGTCACATAACATTTGCGAAAACAATATTACGGTCGGAGAGCTTAGCGATGAGGTGGAAAGAAATGTCTGATTTATATACGGTTGTTGTATTTATAACGCTTTTTACATTGATAATTAACATTATGGAGGTAATAAGCAACGGACTTGTTTCACAAAAGAACAAAAATGAAATTATTGCCGTAAGCCTTGTTATTGGTATAGCCGTTATCGGTGAATGGATCGGTGTGGAAACAAACGGCGCCGCTTCCTCCCTTATTTTGCTGCACAAAGCGGCAAAGCTTGTTGAATTTTGTGCGGTACCGGCTATTGGTGTTACTGCCGCCATTGCCTACGGTAAAGTGAAACGAATACGATTGGCATATGTTTTCATTGCCTGTCACGCTGTATTTGAAATTTGGGCAATGTTAAACGGATGGGTATTTTTCATTGACTCCGATAATATTTATCACAGAGGTTCACTGTATTGGCTTTATATCGCGGCATTTATTTTCTCTGTTTTATACTGCTTTATTTGTATGGTGATCGGCTATAAGAACTATCAGGCAAGATTTAACGGCGTTATGGCATTGGTGATGTGTTTGCTTGCGTTTGGTGTGAGTGTTCAAATGGTTAATTCCGAAATACGGGTTGATTATTTATGTGCCGTAATCGGCAATATATTTCTTTACAATAACCGTGGAAGAATAGTAAATCAAGTGGATAAAACAACAAGGCTGTTAAACCGCAGATGCTTTGACAGAAAAGCCGAAAGCGTTAAATCCAATGTATGTGTTATAGTTTTTGATATTAACAAATTTAAAATCATAAATGACACATACGGTCATGCAGTCGGCGATGAATGTCTTAAAGATGTTGGAAGAATAATATTCTCGGTATACGGAAAACACGGGCATTGCTACCGAATCGGCGGTGATGAGCTGTGCGTGATATTAAACAAGTATTTTGAGAATCCTGAAAAACTGAACGCTCGTCTGCATCGGGAAGCGGCAAAGCTTCGCCCGAAATACGGCGATATATTCGGTATATCCGTAGGGTACGCATATTGTGACGGCAGTAAAACAACATTTGCCGAGGCTTTTAAAAAAGCGGATGAAATGATGTATGAAAACAAGAAAATTAATTTTTGAATTTTGTTGTCCTTTTGTTGTCCTTTTGTTGTCCTTTATGTTCTATAATATCAATATAATAATATTTCAAAGAAAGAGGTAATGTTTATGTGGAACAGAAGAAAGTTGAAAGAGAAAGCGAAGTTAGGCGTCAAACGCAATTACTGGAAGACGGTGCTTGTAGCACTTCTGTCTGCACTCGCGGTCGGAGGCTTTGCAGCTGCGGGCGGTGCAAGTCATTCATTTGCGTCAATGCCGGATACACAATCGACATTTGGTAATTTGCCGATTGACGCACCGCAAAATCTGGCTGTTGCAAACTCAATTTCGCCGGCATTTTGGATGCTGCTCAGTGTATTTGCGATACTTGTAGCCGCATTTGCAATTTTTTCTGTTATTGCACTTGTAAATCCGTTTAATGTAGGTACATACAAATACAGTCTTAACGCAATAAGAGGCGAAGGAAACATTTCTGATCTCGGAAACGGATTTGATGTAAGCTATAAAAGAAATGTTAAGGTTATGTTTTTCTATGACCTGTATTCAATCCTTTGGACAATGCTCTTTATCATTCCGGGACTTATCAAAATCTATGAGTACAGAATGATACCTTATATTTTGGCAGACAATCCCGATATGGACAAAAAAGAAGTTTTTGCACTCAGCAAATCTATGATGAAGGGCAATAAATGGCGTGCATTCGTTCTTGATTTAAGTTTTATTCTTTGGGATTTCTTAAACTGCGTCACACTCGGACTTGTGGGAACATTCTGGGTTGCTCCTTATAAGCTCCTTACAAATGCCGCACTTTATGATGAGTTAAAACAAAACTAAACAGAAAAGAAAATATATACTATGAAAAAAATTTTGGCAGTAATATTGGCAGTATCTATGATTGGTTCGGCAAATTTGGCATTTGCCACAGATACCGATAAAATTACTGTTAAGGTAAACGGTGAAGAAATTATAACAGATGTCGCCCCCCGTTATGGAAAACGACAGAATTTCCATTCTGCCGCAGTTTAAAACCATTCAGCAGACCTCATGGTGGTCATGTGGTATAAGCAGCAGACGGATGCGGCGCTTTACAATGCGCTAAAGACAGAATAAACGAATGAATTACAAAAAATTATACAGGAGATGATACGCTTGTGACAAATACAATACCGGAGATGGAACACTGCCATGTCATGCAGAAAAATGATATTGAAGCCTATGCGGAGTGTTTTGCACATGCTTTTGAAGGATATTCCTTATTTGAATACTTTTCCGGCAGGAAATACGATGTACGGAAAATGATGTTGTTTTGGAAAGTCCTTTTGACCGCATCAAGGGAGCAAAGTTTTTGCATAGGAGACGCTTATTACCCCAATACAGTTGCACTTTTTTATCCGCCGGATTATAAAGGCGCAGGTTTTTTGCAGTACATAAAGGTAGGCGGTTGGAAAATCATGTTTAGATTTGGACTTAGGTCTACTGCCCAAATGCTCCGGTTTGAAGCACTTGCCGAAGAAATAAAAGCAAAATATGCACCGGAAAAATGCTGGTATTTATACGGATATGCCACAAGGCCGGAGTTTAGGAATCAAGGCTGCGGTTCGCGGATTCTAAAACCTATACTTGACTATTTTGACGCAACGGGACAAGCGTGTTATCTCGAAACGCTAAAGGAAGAAAACGTATCACTTTACGGTCACTACGGCTTTTCACTTGCGGAAAGCAGCAGAGTTCCGGGAACTGACATGACGCTTTATGCAATGGTACGGAACGGGAGGTGACAGGAATATGAAAAAGAAAACAAGAGGAACCGTAACGCTTGTATGCGGAATAATTTGTGTTTTATCCGCAGCGGTAATTATTGTAGTTCGACTGGGGTTTGGAAATGATTTTGAAGGAAGAATCAGCATACTTATGAACCTTTTCTGGATTGCATTGGGAATTTACTTTTGCTATATCGGTATAAAAATGAGGAAAAAAGATAACTGAAGAATAGTAAAATAGTTAAACATATTCATTAGGAAACATATGGTGTGAAAGCGGCTACCGATATATTGCCGAAAGATTTATGTCGGCATGTAAAAGCAGCCTTTGATTTATCTATTTGTGAGAGGCAAGAGTATGAATAATTTTATTATCAAGGGACATATATGCTTTAGCACATCCGGTAAAGAGCTGAAAACCTTGTCAGGGTATGCGGTATGTAAAGACGGAAAAAGTGCAGGTGTTTTTAACGAAATACCTGCTGAATTTAAGAATTATGAACTGCGTAATTACGGTGATATGCTTATTATACCGGGAATGGTGGATTTGCATATTCATGCACCGCAGTATGCTTTCCGTGGTATGGGTATGGATTATGAACTGATTGAGTGGCTTAATAATCGGACTTTCCCGGAAGAAGCAAAGTATGCAAGTACCGAATATGCTAAGAAGGCATATTCCATTTTTGCAGAAAGCATGAAAAACAGTGCAACCACAAGAGCCTGCATTTTTGCGACAAAACACAGAGCAGCGACTGAAATATTGATGGATTTAATGGAGAATACAGGTCTGATAACCTATGTGGGAAAAATAAATATGGACCGTAACGCACCGGATGCCCTTGTGGAAGAAAGCACCGATAGATCGGCGTATGACACTTTTGGCTGGCTCAACGAAATCAAGGATAGATACAAACGCACAAAACCGATTTTAACACCTCGTTTTATCCCAAGCTGTACCGATGCGCTTATGGGGGAACTGCGGGAAATTCAGCGTGCATACCATTTGCCTGTACAGTCGCATTTATCGGAAAACCGGGACGAAATCAAGTGGGTGCAGGAACTTTGTCCCGATACGGCATTCTATGGTGACGGATATGACAAATTTAACCTTTTTGGTGCTGAAAATCTTGACTTTGAAAAGGTTAATACAGTCATGGCACATTGCGTCTGGTCAACAGATGAAGAAGTAAAGCGTATAAGAGATAACGATGTGTTCATCGCGCATTGTCCGGCGTCCAATATGAATTTATCATCGGGAATTGCACCGGTAAGAAAGTATCTTGATATGGATATGAGAATAGGCTTGGGCAGTGATGTTGCAGGCGGGCAGACGGAATCAATGTTTCGTGCAATTACAGATGCAATTCAAGTTTCAAAAATGTACCGGAGATATATAGACGAAAATGCAAAACCTGTAACCTTTGAAGAGGCGTTCTACATGGCGACAAAAGGCGGAGGAGAGTTTTTCGGCGAGGTCGGCAGCTTTGACGAAGGATATGAATTTGATGCGGTTATGCTGGACGACAGTATTTTGCCGCATCCGCTTGACCTGAATGTTAGACAGCGAATAGAGAGGGCTGTTTATTTATCTTTGGATTTATGCGGAGGAATTAAAGCAAAATATGTTTGCGGTGAAAAAATTGATATGCGGGAAGGATGCAATGCTTGATTTATAGCAAAGCTTGCGGAGTTTTGTGTTGTACCTGCCATCGATGTTATTGCACAAGCAGATGAAATGATGTATAATAATAAATGTGGAAATATGACAAATTGACGAGGAGGAATTATAAATGAAAAAAATTATTTCAATTATGCTGGCACTGACAATGTTTTGCTCGTCCGTAGCAGTGTTTGGTGCCGAAATGGTTGTCACAGATAAAATCACTGTAACCATGGATGGCGAGGATATGGATTTTGATGTGGAACCGGTAATGGAAAACGATAGAGTTTTAGTGCCTTTCCGTGCTATTTTTGAGGCGCTCGGCTGCAATGTAACCTACACTGAGTCTGACGGTAAGCAATTTGTAACGGCAATGCGCGGGGATAATCAGCTGATTATTGAAATTGGCGCTTACGATATGTGCGTCAACGGAAATACGGAGGCTGTGGATGCTCCGGCAGTCATTAAGGATG
>ERZ827440.2446-NODE-2446-length-16476-cov-4.035077_pt1 | contig 16476 bp, 13 predicted proteins | sample MGYA00519774_ERZ827440 | MGnify/ENA primary metagenome ERZ827440 (study PRJEB31778, sample SAMEA3449302) | human gut metagenome | biome: human gut; feature: human-associated habitat; material: faeces | place: United Kingdom | collected 2010/2012 ... | reverse complement strand
GAAATTCCTTTTGTGGTTTGAACCGGAGCGAGTTATAAGCACAACGCCTGTTGCGGTGCAGCATCCGGAGTATTTTCTTGCCTCTGAATTGGAGTGCGGTCAAAATCGACTGCTTAATTTGGGAAACCCTGATGCATGGGACTATTGCTTCAATACCGTATCGGGACTTATAGAGGAGTTAGGCATTGACTGCTACAGGCAGGATTTTAATTTTTCGCCGTTATCGTATTGGCGTAAGAACGATGACTTTGATCGTCGTGGAATCACTGAGATAAAGCATATCAATGGAATGTATAAGCTTTGGGATGCACTTCTTGAAAAATTTCCAAATCTTATTATAGACAACTGTGCCTCAGGCGGCAGAAGAATAGATATTGAAACCTTGCGACGTAGTATTCCGTTGTGGCGGAGTGATTATCAATGTCCGGCAAATTATGATATAGAAGCATCGCAGTGCCATAATCAGACATTTAATCTTTGGATGCCGTATTCGGGTACAGGCACCGGCAGAAATTATGATGAGTACCGTGTAAGATCTGCCTATGCGGCGGCTTTGACCACAAATTACTCCTTCTCAGAGAGAGAAAATTTCTGTGATACTGAGGAAAAGGTTGAATTTATAAAAAAATACGGAAATGAATATCTTAAGGTTCGGCCGTATTTTTCCGAGGATTTCTATCCTCTTACCGAGGTCACAGATAAGCTTGACGTTTGGTGTGCAATGCAGTTTAACCGTCCCTCATACGGAGATGGGATTATAGAGGTATTTCGCCGTGAACATTCACCGTATGAAACAGCGATATTTGAATTAAAAGGTATTGATAAGGAAAGTAATTATAAGTTTACGGATTTGGATGGCGGCGAGTTTACAATAAGCGGATCCGAGATTGTTGAAAAAGGACTTAAACTTACAGTGGCGGAGAAACGAAAGGCAAAAATTTATATATATCAAGCTGTGGCAAAATGATTTGGTTTTATGAAAATTTTCGATAAACCTGAATAATATGATAAAGATACAGCATATTTGCGGACTGCTTTTATGTATTAAACCGCTTTTTGAAACTCCCGGGAGTTTCGCCGATTTCCGCTTTGAATTTTCTTATGAAAAAGTATTCGTTTTCATATCCTATTTGCTCGGCGACCTCTTTAACCGTGTATTTGTTTTGCATCAGAAGATGCTTTGCGTGTTCCATTCTGACCCTTTGTAAATCCTTTTTGGGCGAAATTCCGAACGCGCGGCTGTAAAGACAAAAAAATCTTGACGGGCTTAAGTGCACAAGGCCCGCCATTTTTTTTGCAGTCCACGCCTCACCGAACTTGTGATGAATTTGAGTTCTTGCAAATTGCATAAGATTTTTTGCGTCCGATGTAATGGCTTCCTTTTGTGAAATACAGCGTGCAAACTCCAAAAGAAATCCATTGATTTTATTATCCGTTATTTCTTTGGAAAGTGTTGTCTGGTGAATAAATTCAAGCTCAAGTTCCTGGATTGCTTCTGTAATAAAATCGGTGTTTTTTATTTCGTAAGGCCTTCCGAATTCAATTCCGAGCTTTTGAAAAACAGGGACAGCGTCGCCTGTAATGTGCATCCAATCGTGCCTTAATTTATGCCCGTTTGCATAAAATACCTGATGAGCGGACGGTGCAAAAAATACGGCAGTATTTGGGGCACATTCAATAAATTCGTTTCCGGAAAGCAACTTAATGGGAGTATGACAGTAGATAAAGACAACTTCTTCCGGGCTGTTTGTCCTATCTAAGTAAAAATCTTCATTCTCAGGCCACAAGGTGGCTATTTTTGAAATTGAAAGCATAATATCACCCCGAAAATCATTTTATCAAAAACAGTAGAAAAAGTCAATTATATAATAGAAAAAAACATTTAGTTTTTTTGATGTTCGTGGTATATTTTTTATACATAAGGAGTGCGGATAAGAGAAAAAATTTTAGCCGTTTCGGCGGCATAAAGGAGATAATGATATGAAAAATATTCCAAGACCGGAACACCCAAGACCTCAGTTTATGAGAGAAAAATGGATAAACCTGAACGGCGAGTGGGAATTTGAATTTGACGAACGAGAAATCGGCAGAGAGCTTCACTTTGAAAAAAGAAATTCGCTTGATATGAAAATAACCGTTCCGTTTTGTCCCGAAAGTGTGCTTTCGGGAATCGGGGATGTGAATTTTCACAACGCTGTTTGGTACAGAAAAGATATTGAAATTCCTGAGGATTGGAAGGGCAAAAGTGTCATTCTGCATTTCGGTGCGGTTGATTATCATGCGATTGTGTATGTAAATTCGGAGCTTGTCGGTGAGCATAAGGGCGGATATTCGTCATTTGAATTTGACATATCACCGTATCTTAACGACGAACAAAACTACATAACCGTGTGCGCAATTGACCATGTGCGGGAAATGCTCCCCAGCGGAAAGCAGAGCGAGCGTAACAATTCATATGGATGCTTTTATACGAGAACCACGGGAATTTGGCAGACTGTATGGCTTGAATGTGCACCGAAGGCGCGCGTTTCATCCGCAAAAATTTTCACCGATGTTCAAGGCGGCAAGGTTGAAATTCGTCTTAATAAAATCGGAGATACCAAAAATTTAAAATGCAAGGCAACCGCCTTTTGGGAAGGCAATGCTGTAGGTAGCGGAGAAGTGATTCTTAATGAACTTCAGCCGTCCGTAAATATTGAGTTGTCGGAAAATCATCCCTGGGAAATCGGCAAGGGCGGTCTTTATGACCTCATAATAGAAACCTTTGACGAAAACAAAAAGGTAGACGAGATTAAGTCATATTTCGGGCTTCGTTCGGTGGATTTAAGGGAGCGTGCATTTTGCATAAACGGCAAAGCGATTTTTGGCAGATGGGTTCTTGACCAAGGCTTTTATCCTGACGGCATTTATACAGCTCCGACCGACGAGGCACTCAAAAATGATATAATTTATTCCCAGATGCTGGGCTTTAACGGTGCAAGGCTTCATGAAAAGATTTTTGAAGAACGCTTTCTTTATTGGGCTGACAAGCTCGGTTATATGGTATGGGGAGAGCACGCAAACTGGGGGTATAGCCCGGAAAATCTTTCGGAGCTTAACAATTTCCTTCCGGAATGGATGGAAGCTTTAGGGCGTGACTTTAATCACCCCGCAATTATCGGCTGGTGCCCCTTTAACGAAACCTGGGCAAACAAAAAAGAGAATGACGGCGTAATCGTGGAATATCCCCAATCCCGCGAGGTTATTGAAACGGTTTATAAAATCACAAAGGCTTTGGATAAAACAAGACCTGTTATAGATACAAGCGGAAACTATCACACAACGACAGATATTTTCGATGTTCATGATTACGAAGGAAATGTGGAAAAATTCGAGGAGAATTATGCGCACATTGATGAAGGGATTGTGAATGACCAGGTCAATCGCAGCAGCTTGAGCAAATGGCAAAAATACCGCGGAGAGCCGCTTTTTATGAGTGAATACGGCGGAATAGGCTGGGATATTTCAAGTGACGGTTGGGGCTATGGCAATGCGCCTAAGACAGAAGATGAGTTTTTTGAAAGATACAGAGGGCTTACAGAAGCAATTCTTAACAACGGGCATTTCCTCGGATTTTGTTATACTCAGCTCTATGATGTTGAGCAGGAAAAGAACGGACTTATGACCTATGACAGAAAATTCAAATTCGACCCGAAAAAATTTTATGAAATAAATACGCAGATTGCCGAGATTGAAAAAGAGTAAACAGAAAAGGAGAGTGCAGCAAGATGATTCCAAAAAATCATTTTGCCTCACTCTCCTGTTTTTCAGCGATTACCGTATTATTTAATCATTTCTTTGATTGATGTTGCAAGTCCTGCCACACCTTGAATATTTGAAGGAATAACAAGCTTTGTTGCATCGCTTTCGCCGAGCTTTCCGAGTGCTTCAAGGCTCTTTAACGCAATAACACCGTCTCCGGGGTTCGACTTGTTAATAAGCTCAATACCCTTTGCGGTTGCTTCCTGCACCTTGATAATGGCTTCGGCTTCACCCTCGGCTATTTTTATAGCGGCTTCCTTTGCGGCTTCCGCATCGAGAATTTTTGACTGCTTATCTGCCTCTGCCTGAAGGATTTTAGATTGCTTCTGACCTTCGGCAACCAGTATTGCCGCCTTTTTTTCACCCTCTGCTTTAAGAATGGATTCTCTTCTTTCACGCTCTGCCTTCATCTGCTTTTCCATGGCATCCTGAATTTCGCGCGGCGGAAGAATGTTTTTGAGTTCAACACGGTTGACTTTAATTCCCCACGGGTCGGTTGCCTGATCGAGAATCGAACGCATCTTTGTATTTACTGTGTCTCTTGAGGTAAGTGTTTCGTCAAGCTCGAGATCGCCGATGATGTTTCGCAGAGTAGTAGCTGTCAGGTTTTCGATAGCTGACATCGGGTGGTCAACGCCGTAAACATAAAGCCTGGGGTCGGTTATCTGAAAATACACCACCGTATCAATCTGCATTGTAACATTATCCTTTGTGATAACCGGCTGAGGAGCGAAGTCGACAACCTGCTCCTTCATGGATACCTTTTTAACTACCTTTTCGATAAACGGAATCTTAAAGTGAAGCCCAACACCCCACGCCGAATGGAACGCTCCAAGCCGTTCAACGATATAGCTGTGCGCCTGAGGCACTATTTTAATATTAGAAACAACAATAATAAGAATAATTACCAAAGCTATTGCAAATCCCATAAAAAATACTCCTTTTATTTAAGTTTTACTACCGCTTTCACGCCGTGAATGGAAGTAACTATAATAGGTTGACCTAACTCGATAGTGCTTCCGTCATCGGATTTTGCGGACCATACCTGACCGAGAACGGTTATTTGTCCCTTGTTTTCAAGGTTCACAATTTCTTCCGTGACGATACCTTCCTGACCGATAATTCTGTCCGCATTTGTGGGAACCTCCTTTGCCTTGACAAAGAGCTTTTTGGCAAGAGGTCTTGTGAAAATAAGCAAAAGCGTGCTGACAACCGCAAAAGTTGCGAACTGAATCGGAAACGACGAAACGAAAATCGACACAACCATGGAAGCCAATGCACCGAACATAAACCATATAGTTACAAGCGCCGGTGTGATGCCCTCTATTACCGCCATTATTACGGCTACCGTCAGCCAAAACCAGAACATTTCACTCATAGGCAAACCTCCTTTTGATATTATATATATTTTAGCACATAATTATTATTTTTGCAATACTGTTATTAAAAATATATCGTAATGTTAAAGCCTATCTGTCAATGAGCAGTGATGCGTTATAAAGCATTCCGAGGGCATCCTCTATGGAAGCATTTCCCTTCGGGTTTATCCGCCCGTCCGGAAGGCCGTTTATTATTCCGTTGTTGTATGCTGTATTAACATATGTTTTTGCCCATTCGGCAATGTCTTCGCTGTCTCTGAAGTCGTTTTTTTCTCCGTTTTCAAGGGGCTTTTTGTTTATTATTTCAACAAGCTTACAAATATAGGCGCATATAACCTGTCTTGAAACATTTCTTGTGCCGTCAAAAATCCCCGAATCCTCCGCATCTATTATTCCCAGCTGATATGCTTTGATTACGGCAGGAGAAGAAGTATCCGAGAAAGGATTTTCGGCAGTGATTTCGATTTGTCCCTTAACGGATTCGTATAGATTTACAAGCAACCAGCATAAGCCTTCGTAATTCAGCGTTACGGTATAATCCTCAATTTGCGATGTAATGCCGTTTGATTCCGACCAGTCGATGTAGCCTTGCGACCATTTTTCGATTTCAACTTCAGGCTGTGTTTCGTCAACCTCAAAGGCAACATTGTTTTGTTTGCTGTAAAAGTATGTTGCAGAGCCGTTAGCGGCACAGAGCGTAATATTCTTGCATTGCTCAAAAGCGCCTTTGCCAAGCTTTTCTACGGTTGTATAAAGCACGGTTTTTCCAAGGTTTTCACAACCAAAAAATGCATAATCTCCGATGCTTTCAAGCTTGTCGGTAACTGTTATTTCGCTCAGGCTTTCAGCGTTGTAAAAAGCCATAGAGTCAATTTGTGTAACAGAATCGGAAAGCGAAACGGTTTCAAGGTTTTTGTTCTCGATAAACGAGGCCGAACCGATTGTTTTTACTCCTTCCGGTACATTAAAGCTGTTTGCTTTGAAATTCTGAGGGCAAAACACAAGCGTTTCGCCGTCCTTTGAATAAATTATGCCGTCCTTTTCGATGTATTCGGAATTCCTGTCGCTTATCTCAACTGTTTGAAGGTTTTTACCTATCGAAAAAAGCCAGTCTGAAATATTAGTGACATTTTCGGGTATATATATATAGGAAAGAGATGTGCAATTTTGCAATGCCATTGTACCGATTTTTTCTATTTTGTCGCTGATATTCAAAGCATCAAGGGACGAACATTCATAGAACGCAGCGTCATCTATGGCGTTTACCGATTCGGGCAATTCTATATTTTGTAAAGAGGAACAAAATGCAAATGCGGCTTCTGAAATTTTTTCCGTTCCTTCGTGCAATACGACTGTCCTTAGCGCCGAGCAAGCCGCAAAGGCTTCGTTGCTGACATTTTTTATTGTTCCGGGAATGGAAATATATTCAAGGGAATTGTTGTTTGCAAAAGCGCAACCTGATATTTCTGTAATATGCGGTGGAATAATAAAGGCTTTTCTTGATTTCGCGGGGGGATAGCAAAGAAGTGTGTCTTTTGAATAGAGAATGCCGTCTATAACATTGAAACGGTCATTTTGAGATACAAAGCCTTTAAGCTTCAGGCAATAGGAGAAAGCGGCTTCGTTGATTGAAGCAACCTTGAATTTACCAATGCGGTCGGGGATTACAATAACGGTGGAGGCTTCGTCGATACATTTTTCGATTACGGCAAACCCATTATCAATATAATAGGAAAAAACTCCGTTAGAAAGTAGTTTTTTCTCAGCGTTTTCAGCTGTGTCCAAAGATGTGTTTTCAGTGTTCGCATCTGCCAAAATCGGCATTGATGTGACGACAATCACAGTAATCATTAACAGTAAGGAAATTATGACTCGTATAATCCTCATATCAATCATCCTTTCAAATTAAAACGCAAAAAGGCATTTTGCATATTCTACCACATAAAATTCAAAAAATCAAGCTTTGCAAACAAGTTGTAACATTACACCACAATATGTTGTGTATTTGTTATAAATGACAACTATTATTAACATTTTGAAGAAAATTTGCAAAATTCATAAAAATAATTTTGTATAATAAAATTAATTTTTTAAAAAACAGCGTGGTTATGCGGATTTTTAGATATATTAAATATTACAAATATATTAAATAATATTACAAAATGATTACAACGAGTAAAAAATCGGCCTCAAATTGGTAAAATATGGGTTAATTTTGAAAAAATTTTAATTTTATTGGCATTTTATGGTATCAAAACAAAAAAATGTAATATTTTTTTCGGGAACAAAAAATTTTTTCTATATATTGTGTTCAAATCCGAAAAAATTCGGAAAATACACAATATATAGTGAAAGCGATTTTTGAGAATATTTTTTTTGGTTTAGAATACATTATAATAAATGCACAAAAACGATGCGCAATAAATTCAAAATAGGGTGAAATATTACCGTAAAAATTCAAAAAATTTGACAAGCGGCGATTTTTTAATGTATAATAGGCACTGCCCCAATAAAAAACAGGAGGTTACAAGATGTTGCAAACAGATAAGGCTGTCGGCAAGACAAGACTCAGAAATTTGTTGTCTGTCGTAGGCAGCGCTGCTGTGATAATCGTCTCACTTACTGTACTCTGCGCATTCAGCATTGTTAAGAATGTTGAAATTGATGCAGGTTATGGGCAGGTTCGTTCAGTTGTTACAATGAAAAATACTGTAGGCGAACTTTTAGACGAGCAGCAAATTACTCTTAATGAGGGAGATGTCGTTCTTCCGGGTGTTAATTCGGGATTGCGGCATGAACAAAAGATTTCGATTGAAAGAGCGGTTACCGTTAAGATTACCGCGGACGGAATCGAAAGCAAAACAAGAACCGTCTGCGAGACGGTGGAACAGGTTCTTAAAGAAGCAGGCATTGTTCTTGAGGAACTTGACGAATGCAATTATCCTATAAAGGATAAGGTATTTGACAACATGGAGATTGTGGTTACGAGAGTAAGAGAGGCCACTGTTACGGAAGAAACAACAATTCAGCGCAATGTCATCAGGAAAGATGATGCAAATTTGGCAAAGGGCACCGAAAAGGTAATTCAAGAGGGGCAGGACGGCGTGCTGAGAAGTGAATACAGTGTTGTTACTCGTGACGGTATTGAAATCAGCAGGGAGTTACTCAAACAGGAAACCACAGTGCAGCCGGTAGATAAAATCATTTCTGTGGGAACCAAGCTTGAGCTCGGTTCGGTTATTCCGGTCAGCGAACTGAAATCCAAAAAGGTTTTGACAATGAATGCCACGGCTTATGATATTGGCTTTGAAAGCTGCGGTAAGAATCCGGGAGATCCCGGCTACGGCATTACCGCTACGGGCGTCAGGGCTTGCTACGGAATTGTGGCAGTTGACCCGAGTGTTATTCCTCTCGGCTCAAAGCTTTATATCACTTCTGCGGACGGCTCTTATGTTTACGGATATGCACTTGCGGCGGATACCGGCGGTGCAATTAAGGGCAACAGAATAGATCTTTGCTACAACTCAAGGGCGGAGGCACTTCAGTTCGGCAGAAGAAATGTACTTGTTTATGTACTTTAAGAAATCTTGGCTTCGCGTAAGCGGAGCCGAGATTTTTTTCCTTTGGTTTACAAAATGAATATAAAGGTTGAAATTTCTTCAGCTTTATGATATAATAGATATATCTTTGCTTAAACTGCGGCTTAAGAGCTGATAACGGAGCATATGAAGGGCTGCTTCATTATGCTTTATTAAGATTTATAAGTTTGGTGCTATGCACAGAAAAGGGTTGACACGGATGCTTAATTTATGTCTTATTTTTGGCGGTATGTCGGGAGAACACAGTATTTCATGCGTATCTGCAAGCTATGTTGCGGAAAATCTCGATACCGAAAAATACAATGTCTATAAAATCGGAATAACAAAGAACGGTGAATGGAAGCTGTTTGAGGGCGATTTTGAAAAAATGCGTGACGGCACATGGTATGATGAGTCTTTGAAAAGCTGTATAATTTCGCCGGACAGAAGCCATAAGGGAATTTTGGTTGAAGGTAAGCTTATAAGTATTGATGTTATTTTCCCGGTTCTTCACGGAATATTCGGGGAAGACGGTTGTATTCAGGGACTTTTTGAGCTGTCGGGAATTCCTTATGTGGGCTGCGGTGTTGCGGCGTCGATGCTCGGTATGGATAAGGTTCTTTCAAAGCTTGCCTACAAAGACGCCGGTCTTTTGCAGGCGGATTGGATTCATTTTGACGATATAAATTCAATTCCTGCGGATGATGCGGCAAAAAAAGTTGAAGAAAAATTCTCATATCCTGTTTTCGTAAAGCCTGCAAATACCGGTTCATCCTTAGGTATTACAAAGGCTCATGACAGAGACGAACTGAAAAATGCTTTTTCGATTGCATCCGAGGTTGATCGCAAGGTTCTTGTCGAAGAATTTATCGCCGGCCATGAAGTTGAGTGTGCGGTACTGGGTAATGAAAATCCTGTTGCATCTTGCGTTGGAGAAGTGCTTTCGGCAGGAGAATTTTATGATTTTGATTCTAAGTATGTTGACTCGGCATCGAAAACCGCAATTCCCGCCGAGCTTCCCGAGGAGATTTCGGAAAAGGTTAGAGTTGAGGCGGTAAAAGCATACAAAGCCATAGGGGCAAAAGGTCTTTCAAGAGCGGACTTTTTTGTTACATATGACGGTAGAGTTTTGGTAAACGAGCTTAACACTTTGCCGGGATTTACTTCAATCAGTATGTATCCGAAGCTTTGGATGCATGAGGGTTATTCCTATTCGGAGCTTCTTGACAGATTGATTGAGCTTGCAAAAACGGAAAAATAGTATTTATAAGGGGTTTATTCACATATGGAAAAAAAGGCGATGCTCAATGTTAAAGGTTTAAGACGGAGTGAGCAAGAGGATGACGAGGCGGTTGATTTTACAACCGAAGCGATGTATTATAAAGAGGACGGCTTTTTTGCCGTAGAATATGAGGAATCGGAGCTTACCGGAATGGAAGGAACTCATACAAGAATTGAGTTCAGACCGGGAGGCGTTTCGATTATCAGAACCGGAACGAATGCATCTCACTTGATTTTCGAGGCAGGCAAACGCCATGTTACGATGTATGAAACAGAGGTTGGAATGCTTGAGGTTGCGGTGTATTCCGATAGCGTGGATTCCGATTTTGACGATAACGGCGGCGAAGCCGCATTTGATTACAGCCTGGAGGTTAACGGGCAGGAAACATCTTACAATGAATTTGAAATGAAAGTTTGGGGAGGCAACGCATGATTAATCTTATACAGAAAACCAAGGATGAAATTGCAAATGTAATCAGACTCGGCGTTGAAAAAGCAGGACTTGCCGGCTTTGACGCACCGATTGAAATTGAAAAACCGAGAGATGAGGGACACGGAGATTTTTCAACCAATATTGCCATGCGGCTTGCAAAACCGGCAAAATCCAATCCGAGAGCCTTGGCGGAAAAGCTGATTGAGGCTTTCGATACGGAAGGAACGGTTATTGAAAAAATCGAAACGGCAGGCCCGGGCTTTATAAATTTCACGCTCAATCGGGAAAGCCTTTATGAAGTCATGAAGGTTATTGAGGATGAGGGCGAGGACTACGGCAGAGTAAACATCGGAAACGGCAAAAAAATCATGGTTGAGTTTATTTCTTCAAATCCCACAGGCCCCATGCACGTCGGAAACGCAAGAGGCGGTGCAATAGGCGACTGCCTTGCGTCAATTCTCGAGTATGCGGGATACGATGTTACAAGGGAATTTTATGTAAATGATGCCGGAAATCAGATTGAGCGGTTCGGGATGTCTTTGGAAGCAAGATTTTATCAGCTTATAGGGCGAGATGTGGAATTCCCCGAGGACGGCTATCACGGCGAGGATATAACAGAGCTTGCACGAGAGTTTATCGAACAATTCGGGGATGGCGACAAAGATACCCCCGAGCTTAAGGATAAGCTTGTTTCATACGGACTTAAAAAGAATATTCAATGCATAAAGGATACCATGCAGGATTTCGGAATTAATTACGATGTTTGGTTTTTGGAAAGCGAGCTTCACAAATCGGGCGAGGTGAAAAAGACGGTTCAGGAGCTTATCGACAAGGGCTGGACTTACGAGAAAGGCGGCGCAATATGGCTTAAATCAAGCGAATTTTACTGCACAAAGGATGACGAGGAAGCAAAAGACGATGTTTTGGTGCGTTCAAACGGTATTCCTACTTATTTTGCGGCTGATATTGCATATCACAGAAACAAATTTGTTACCAGAGGATTTGACACGGTTATTGATGTCTGGGGTGCGGATCACCACGGTCACACAATCCGTATGAAGGGTGCAATGGACGCTATCGGAATAGATCCCGAAAGACTTCAGTTTGTTCTTATGCAGCTTGTAAGGCTTATCCGCGGCGGCGAGGTTGTAAAGGTTTCAAAGCGTACGGGAAAGGCTGTTACGCTTAATGAATTGCTCGATGACATAGGCCCTGACGCAGTAAGATTTTTCTTCAATATGCGTCAGCCGGCAAGCCATTTTGATTGCGATCTTGACCTTGCGGTTTCAAAAACAAGTGATAATCCCGTTTATTATGTTCAGTATGCTCATGCAAGAATGTGCAGCATTTTAAAAATGCTTGAAGCGGAAGGTGTTACCGTTCCGAAGTTTGCGGATGTTGACTGCGATCTTCTTGTAACCCCTCAGGAAAAGGCACTTCTTAAAAAGCTCAAGGAATTTCCTCAGGAAATTACGGATGCGGCACAAAGCTATGAGCCTTCAAAAATAACAAGATACGCAGTTGACCTTGCATCGGTGTTCCACACATTCTATAATGCCGACAGGGTAAAGGTTGATGACGAAAATCTTATGAAAGCAAGATTACTTCTTGTTAATTCAACGAAGCTTGCGCTTAAAAGCGCTCTTTGTGTTCTCGGTGTATCGGCACCGGAAAAAATGTAAACCATAAGGTGAAGGAGGAGTAGGTTATGAAGAAAAGAATTTTATCGTTTGTGCTTGCGGTTTTGCTTGTGCTTTCTTCGGTTTCGGTATTTGCGGCAGAAACTACGGTTGTCGAGCTTGATCACGGCTTGACAGAGGAAGAAACCGCTCAGCTCAATGAGCTCATGTTTGAATATTACAAATCGGTTGTTGATGCTATCTGCGATTTATATCGTCTTGAAGAGCTTACTCCCGAAATGATTTATTCTGCTTTTATAAAACAGCTTATCGGAACCAATCCCGATGTTGTTGAAGAAGCGGTTAGGGCGGCAACAAATAATCTTGATAAAAACAGCAGCTATTTTACGCAAGAGGAATTTGAACAGTATTATAATCATCTTGCGCCGAATTATTGCGGAATAGGGCTCATTGCCTCTTCGGTAAACGGGCCGATTACGGTCGTGGGCTTCCCCGAAGGGGACACTCCGGCAAAAAAAGCAGGCATACAAAAAGGTGATATTATCGTTTCAATAGACGGAGAATCCGTTGACGGTATGTCATCTACTGATGCGGCAGTTCTTATGAAGGGCGAGAAGGGTACTTATGTGACCTTGGGAATTAAACGGGGCGACAGCATTACCGAATACAGAATTGTCAGGGATGAAGTTGAGCAAACCTTGGTTTCTTATGAGTTTTTCGACGATGTGATATATATTCACCTCTCGGCATTCGGCGAAAACAGCTCCGAAAAAATGAAGGCGGCACTCGATGAGGCGGACAAAAAGGGTGTTAAAAAGGTCATTCTTGATTTGCGTGACAACGGCGGCGGAATAGGTGAGGAGTGCTATAAAATCGCATCCCTGCTTATGCCAAAAGGAAAGCTTATTACAAAGATAATCTATAATGACGAGGAAAAGAACGAAACTCATTATTCAAAGGCTGATTTCAATTCCCCAAAATACGATATTGCCGTGCTTGTAAACGAAGGCAGTGCAAGCTGCTCCGAAATGCTTGCCGGTGCGCTTTCAGATCACGGGCTCGGGTATCTTATCGGCGTAAACACGCTTGGAAAGAGTACGGGACAACAGGTTATTCCGCTTAATGCACTTAAGGGTTATTTGAAGCTTACGGTTTCGCAGTATCTTACGCCTTCGGGAAATCCTATACCCGATGACGGAATTACCCCGAATAAGTACATAAAAAATAAGCGAATCCCACTTAATTCAAGCAAGGATTTTCATGAAATGACCTTCCTCAGAAAGCTTTACAAGGGCGATAGCGGGGATGATGTCATAGCCTGCAAGGAAAGACTTGAGGTTTTGGGATACTATGTCGGCGATACACAAAATCCCGAATTTGACGAGCTTTTACAGCAGGTTGTCGCTAAATTTCAGTCCGATTGCGAGCTGTATTCTTACGGAGTTCTTGACAGCGCAACAATGTTTGAGCTGTTTAATCGTTCCGGAGAGTATGAGGTTGAAGAAGATAATCAGCTTGAATTTGCAAAAGAGTATATGAAGAACAGATGACAAATGCAAGTCTGTCGGTCATAGTTGACAAAAAATTGTTTTGATGTTATAATGCTCATATGCGTATCTTTTTTACAGGAGCAGATTTATGAATATTAAAAAGTTTTTTACGGTCTTCGGATCGCTGTTTATAATTGTCCTTATGGTTGTATCGGTTGCGGCGGTTACATACAAGGGCGTTTCTGTCGGTAAAGCCGAAAAGAACGAGGAGGAGTTACAGCTTGCAAAGCCTACGGGCTCTATGAATGTACTTCTGATCGGTCGTGACCGCGGCGGAAAGCTTACGGATACGATCATGGTTGCAAGGCTTGATAATGATAAAAAAACCGTCAATTTGCTTTCGATTCCCCGTGATACTTATGTTGACGGATGGAAGATTAATGCCTTGTATTCAATGGGCGGAGTAGAATATACCGTTGAATGCGTTGAGGATATTACGGGGCTCAAAATCGACCATTATGTTTCGATTACAACCGATGTTTTCAGGGAAATAATAGATCTGCTCGGCGGTGTGGATTTTTTTGTTCCTCAGGATATGGATTATGAGGACCCTTATCAAGATTTGTATATTCATCTCAAAGAAGGTCAGCAACATCTTGACGGAGATCATGCCGAACAGCTTGTGCGTTTCAGGAGCTACGAGCAGGCAGATATTCAGAGAACATCCGTTCAGCGAGATTTCATAAAGGCTCTCATTACTCAGAAAAAGTCTATGGAATATATCAGCAAGGTGGACGATATATACAGAATAGTTTCATCAAAAATAGAAACCGACATTACAATTAAGACGATACTTGAAAATATTTCAACATTTACAGAGCTTGATGTTACCAATAATCTCAATGCATTTATCATGCCAAACGAACCGAGATATGTAAGCGGAATTTCTTATGTATTTGTAAATGATTACGAACTCGGTCAATTGCTTTCCGAGCATTTTGGCTTGAATTATGACGAATTCGGTCTGCGCTCCGGCAAGCACAATTACGGAGAAACAATCGGCGGAGACGGATATGTCAGCTACGATGGAGATTACGACGAAAACACGGCTTGGTTTGAACCGGAAACGGAACAGAATTATCAGTACAATACAGCCGATGAATCAAACGGATTTGTCGGAAGCGGTGAAGAAACCAATGGAACAAATGAAGGTTATACCGAACCTTCACTGCCGGAAGATTCCGGCTATTCCGAGCCTTCAGCTCCGGAGCAAGGTGATTATTCACCGACTGATGATACTTCCAACTCGGGCGGATTTGTCGACGTAACTGTTGAGTAAATTCAGCACCTGCGGATCGGCAATTATGCTCGATTCGCAGGTTTTTTGCTTGTTGGAGGGAATTTATGTACAACTGGAGAGAACTTTTCGATAGGTGTATGCAATGTAATGCTTGCAAGCTTTGCAAAACTCGAAATTCTGTTGTTTTCGGAGAAGGCAATATTCATGCGGACATAATGTTCATAGGAGAAGGTCCGGGAGCGGACGAGGATCGGCTGTCAAGACCGTTCGTGGGCCGTGCCGGGCAGCTTCTTGAAAAGGGTATAAACGCACTTGGGTGGACACGCAATGATATTTATATTTGCAATGTTGTAAAATGCAGACCGCCGGGAAACAGAGTTCCGGAGGAAGATGAGATTTGCGCTTGCCTGAATTGGCTGAGGAATCAGACCGCACTTATCAGACCGAAAATAATAGTGTGTCTTGGATCAACTGCCGCAAAAACTGTTATTTCAAAGAATTCCAAGGATTTCAAAATAACCTTAATGCGTGGAAAATGGGTTGAAAAAAACGGGTTTCTTATCATGCCGACATTCCACCCCGCCGCACTTTTGCGAGACGAAGGAAAAAAAGCTTCTTTTTGGCGTGACTTAAAAGATGTCAAAAGAAAATATGAGGAAATTAGGGCGAATGAAAATGAATAGGGTATTAACAAAAAAAGAAAAGCTCGATGCACTGTATGACGAATTTTCCGAAAAGTTTAAAAACGAAATGGTAGTAACCGGGTTTGGTGACAGCGATGCCCCCGTTGTGCTGATCGGTGAAGCACCCGGCAAGGACGAGGTAAAATACGGAAGACCTTTCGTCGGTGCTGCCGGTAAAAATCTTACAGAGCTTTTGGCAGGCGGCGGTATTGACAGAAAAGATGTGTTTATTACAAATGTTGTCAAGTATCGGCTTTATAAAAAAAATCCGAAAACCGGAAACCTTGTCAACAGACCTGTCACCAAGGCTGATTTAAGCAATAATCTTTCGTACCTTATGCGTGAGCTTGAAATTCTTACGCCCGTTTTGATTGTTACTTTGGGTAATACCGCACTCAGAGCTGTTTGCGGAAACAGTAATATGATTTCCGATGTTCACGGAAGGGTAATCAATTCCCTGAGCGGGGACAGGAGAGTGTTTCCTCTTTATCATCCTGCAAGCATAATTTACAACAGAAGCCTTAAAGAAGTTTATGAAAATGATGTAAAACAACTGCAGAAGACGCTTAAATTACTTGATTTTTAAAAAAATTCAGAAAAAACGAAAATTTTTTTAAAAAAAGGGTTGACAAAAGGTAAAAAAGGTGGTATACTAACAAAGCTGTCGGCGATAGCGTAAGTAAATTTGCGAGGCTTCGACGGCGGATGAACATTGAAAACTAAACAGCGAAAAGACAATTAATTCACGTTAATTTTTTTGAAGTAAATCGACAGATGTTTGAATGAACAAGAATCAAACTCACATATGAAGAATGTGAGCTCAATAATTTTTATTGAGAGTTTGATCCTGGCTCAGGACGAACGCTGGCGGCGTGCCTAACACATGCAAGT
>ERZ827440.2444-NODE-2444-length-16477-cov-5.600414_pt1 | contig 16477 bp, 22 predicted proteins | sample MGYA00519774_ERZ827440 | MGnify/ENA primary metagenome ERZ827440 (study PRJEB31778, sample SAMEA3449302) | human gut metagenome | biome: human gut; feature: human-associated habitat; material: faeces | place: United Kingdom | collected 2010/2012 ... | reverse complement strand
AAGGGAGGGTTGTAGGTTATATGAAAATTAATTTAAATAAATATAATATTATAGGTACAAAACATTGGTTGCTGTGCTATAATACTAATAGAAGATATGATAATGTAATTATAATGACAGACTATATTTACATATTCATATATTCATATTATATATTTTATGAAAGGAGAATGTATATGAAGATACATAGATTATGGGCAAGAAAAATATCATATGATACAACAAAGAAACGTGACAGAAATAAAATTAAATATATTGTAATACATTATACTGGTAATAAAAATGATACAGCAGAAAATAATGCTAAGTATTTTGCTACAAGTAATACAAGAGAAGCTGGTGCACATTTCTTTGTTGATAGTAAAGGTATAGTTTATCAATCTGTTCCAATGAATAGAACTGCTTGGTCTGTTGGTGGTATATTTACAAAGTCAAATGGTGCTAGTAAATTTTATGGTAAATGCACAAATTATAATTCTGTAAGTATTGAGTTATGTAATTGTGTTGACAAGTATACTGCAAAGCAAGTTATTTCAGTGAAACAGTTAATTAAATATATAAATAAAAAATGTCCTAATGCTAAAACAATATTAAGACACTGGGATGTAAATGGTAAGAGTTGTCCATTACCAATGATAGGAACTGATAATGAAATGTGGAAAGATTTTTTAACTAAAATAAAGTAAAGGAGTAGTATATGAGAGTTCAGGATATTATTGATAAAATTACAGATGAAACAAAAGTTGATGATTTATTAATTGATTTATCTGAATTAGCAGAAGAAGAAAATAAATATGAAACTAGAATATCTGAATTAGAGAATGATGTAAAAGAAAGAGATGAAAGAATTAGAGATTTAAAAGTTGATAATCACGAACTTTTAAAGAAAGTAGCAAATAGTGTTGATTTTTATAAAGATAAAAAAGATGAAGATGAAGAAGTAGAAATAAAATCAGAAGATGAAATATTAAAGTCATTTATGGATAGATAAGAAAGGAGTTAAAAATGGCAGATACAAAATATTTAATTGATTTATTTAATAACATTAGGGCAAGTGCAACAGATGAATATAAGAATACAGTTCCATTTATGAATTATGGAGATAGTATTTCAACTATTGCAAATCCTATTTTAAATTATGAGGCAGTTAAATCACAGTTCTTAACTGGTGTAACTAATATGATTGGTTTAACTATTTTTAAAGAATGGGAAGAATTTAGAAATCCACTTGCAATATTAAAACAGAGAAATTTAGATTTAGGTGTTGATGTTAGAGAGATTGCTGTTGATATTTTAGATGAAAATTCATATTCATTAACAGATGAGGGATTAGCTGATGTATTAAAATTAGATGCCCCAGTAGCAAAGGAATGTATTCATAGATTAAATAGACAGGTTTATTTTAAAATTTCAATATCTGACGCAGAGTTAGAGTTAGCATTTAATAGTTGGTCTGATTTTGATAATTTCTTTGTAAGAAAAGCAGAAATGTTATATATGTCAAATGAGATTGCAGAGTTTAAATGGGCTAAAGAATTATTAAGACAGACAGTACAGAAAGGTTATGTACCTACTGTAACAGTTAGTGAAGTTATTAATGAAACAACTGGTAAAGAATTTGTAATTGCAGTAAAAGATTGTGTAGCAGATTTTATGTTCCCATCTAAAGATTATAATATGTTAAAGGCAATGACTAAAGGAGCACAGACAATTAACACTTGGGTTAAACCTGAAAATACTGTATTAGTTGCACCACAGAAATTATATAACAAAGTTGATGTTAATGTTCTTGCTAGTGCATTTAATTTAGATAAAGCAGATTTTCTTGCTGGAAATAAATTAGCAGTAGATGACTTAGGTTATATTAGAATTAACACAGCAGAAAGTAGTGACCCAGTATATAAATATTATAAATTACAAGGAATGATTTTTGATAAACATTTTACACAGATTTATGATAAAAAAATCACAATGAAAAATAATTATATTGCTAGTGCATTAGTAGACCAGAGATATTTACATATATGGCAGACATATTCTACAAGTCCATTTGCAGATGTAGTAGCATTTGTAACAGAAGTTAATCAGAGTGATATTCCATCAGATTATGTTTTTGAAGTTGATATTGAAAAAACAGTAGAGGGTACAGATATTAAAGGAGAATAATATTATAAATAGATAGATGATTGAAATATATCATCTATCTATATAATATAGAAAGGAGTATTATGTTAAATCATATTACAATGTTTCAACCTAGTGCTATTGATAATGCTTTATCAACAATGCAGATATTACATAAATTAATAACACAGATTAATACTATTATAGATGAAATTAATTCTATTGATAGTAGAGCAAATGAATATACAGATAAACAGATTAAAATATTAAAAGATTTTTTAGTTAATAAAATAAATACTGATATTGAAAATACTGTTAATACATTAACTGAATATATTGATAATCAAGATGAAAAGAATTATAATATATTAAATACAAAAATTGATAATGTTATAAAACAAGTATATATAGATATTGCAAAGTTAAAATCTGATTTAATATTATATATAGATGATAATGATAATAAAATAAAAGTTATTATCAATGAAGTTTATGAGGAATTATATAATCTTATTAAAAATGGTAATGATATTATTTATTCCCCAGTAGATGGAAATTTAAAATCAACAAAAGATGTTATTGTAGATGTAATGAATATAATACAACAGAAGAATGGTATTAATTGGAAAACATTACAAACATTATGTACTATAAATGATGGTGTAACATATGATAGTTGGTTAAATAAATTAAAAACATTATCTAAATTTAATAATTGGTATTCATTAGCATTTTACACTTGTATGTGTTTAAATGAGAGTTTAACTACAATTAGTGGGTTATCTATTAATGTTCAAAATCAGCCAATGTTTATGTCATTATTAAATGATGATTTTTATTAAAAGAAAGTGAGGATATATAAATGCAGAAAACTGAAAATTTAGAGTTAAATATTATAGAGGGTACAGATGTTCCTGCATATGCACCATTTAATGAGAATATGAATAAATTAGATGGTAATGTAAAAAAAGTTGATGATGAAATAAATGCTTTAAAGACATCATCTGAAAGTGTATTATCAAGATTAGGTATTATTTCAAAAAATATGTCTAAAGTTAAAATAGAAGAAAATGGTATAATAAAAACTGGTACATTACATACAGTTAAATTAAAAAATACACCTAATTTTTATTCTAGTGTTTTTATTGTACCAATATATGATTATGATGAACACACTATTAAAAATAATGAAAGATATTTTGTTGGTATAACTTCTGCAAATACTACAATTGATTTAACTTCATTATTTGGTATAACAAATGTTGAAGATTTTGAATTATTATCTTGCACAACATATGCAAAAGGATATTATAATTATACTTCATCACATAATCCAGAACCTATGTTAGCAAAAACTGTAGCAGTAATGACACCTAGTGGAAGTAATAATATTATGTTAGAATTAACCGGTAATAGTATAAATGCAGTAAAACAGTCAGTTGGTACAGTTCCTGGTACTTGGCAACCTGGTGGATTTATTACATCACAAGATGGAGAATCAACTATTATATTAAGATTTATTAAATATGATAAGGAGTAATATAAATGACAGAAATTATATCATTTGGATTTATGTTAATATTTATTATTATAGATGTATTAACTGGTTATATTTATTCAAAAATATCAAAAACTTATAAATCATCAAAAATGAGATTAGGTTTTTATCATAAGTTTGGAGAGATAGGATTAGTATTATTATTATATTTAGTAAGTTATTATACTAAATTAATTACACCTAATGTTAATTTAATTGAAATATTTAAACTTATTGAATGTAGTTCTATATATGTAATAATAAATGAAATTGGAAGTGTTAAAGAAAATTTAACTTTAATAAAAGAATATAATAATTAATTATAGATGTGAAATTCAAGCCATATTGTACCTCTTTATATGACAGTGATAGCCTGTAAATGAAAGGAGTTGATTATATGATTACAACAGATAGTAATGTATTATTTGAGGGTGTGTTATATAATGATATTGAAATAGATTTGTTATTAAGAACTTATGGTGCAGAACAATCTATATTAGAAAAAGATAATGATAATAATTTTTTATTTAACAGTGAGGTATAATATATGGAATTATTTTTTAAACCACAAGACCAATATGATGATACAATAATACGTCATAATTATTATTTGAATTTATATTATGGTGTATTTTCAAATATATTATCAAATCTATTTACATTTAAAAATCTTGATATTATATTATCAAATGATTTAAAAAAGTGTTTTTTTAGTTCTTATTATGTAGGTGCATATAAAGATAAAGATGATAAATTATTATTTACACCACTTGAACCAACTGGTGTACCTAATGTATTAGGAGATTATAGAGAGTTTAAACCTTTATTATATAATAATGAACAGATAGTAACAAGTAATGATATTGTTATAGGTTGTGATAAAACAATGCGTACTTTATCTGATAAAATTATATGTTATATATTTGCTAATAAGATAGCAGATGTTTTAATATCTATTGATACTGCTATTGTTGATAGTAGAATTAATAATATATTTGTTGGTAGTGAAAATGAAATAAAAGATATGCTTACATCTTGGGAAAAAAGAAACATAGGTGTTCCAGTTACAGTAAAGTTACCTAATAAAGATAACTTTGATGTAAGGGCAGAACAATTAGTTAAACCAACAGCAGTAACAGAATTTTATAATTCATATAGAGATATAATAAATGAGTTTATGATTACAACTGGTTTAGCAAGTATAGTAAATCCTAATAAAACGGAACGTTTAATAACTGGGGAATTAGGTGCATATGATGGATTGAAAACAACATTATATTTAGATAAGTTTGTACAAAGACAGAAGTTTGTAAAACAAGTTAATGATAAATATAATACAAATATAGAAGTAGTTCCTAATGTTGATATTGATTTATTTAATGATACACCTAATGATAATATGGAAGGAGTTGACGATTATGTTTCTGACAAGTTATAATTATGGAATTAGATTAATAGATTTAGTTGACTATACAAACCCAGATACAACATTTTCAGATGTTATAAATAAAGTAAATGAATTATTAACACTTAATTGTAAAGATGAATTTTATGTATTAGATGATGAAGATATTTTATGGAATGATTTTATTAAAAGATTTACTAGAAGATTTATGTATAGAACATTATCATTTGATACATATTTAAATTTTTGTATAAAGTTAAATGATGTATTTACTTCTAATAAAGTAAAATTAAATAATATGTATAAAGCAAAAATGATTGAATTTAATCCTTTATATAATAAATATATTACAACAGATATTGATAATGAAAATAATAAAATTGGAACTAAAAGAACAGATAGAGAAGAAAATGGAAATAATACAAGAAATGAAAATGGTATAAATAATAAAAATACAACTAGAACTGATAATTTACATACAACAAATAATGGAACTGAATATAATTTACATTCTGATAGTCCACGTTCATCTATTAGTATAGATGATATGTTTAAAACAGATAATAATTATATTACTGATGCACAAAATAAACAAACATCTTCTAAAAATGATAGTGTTGTAGAAAATCATAATGAAGAAAATGGTTCATTTAATACAGATAGTACAGATACATCTATATTTAATAGTAATATATTATCAACTGATAATATTAAAGATACATTAGTTGGTAAACAATTATTATATGGTTATGATGGAAACCCTACAGATTTATTAAAGAAATATATTAATTTTGTTATTGATACAAATGAATATTTGTTAAATAAAATAGAAGAAGAATGTTTATTTATGAATATAATTGTTTAAAGGAGATTAATATGGAAAAGAGTTATTGTACAATAAAATTTTATAGTAATTTTCCTATTAATGAATATTCAAATCAAGTATATTATTCAAATTCAAATACAAGAGATAATGTATTTGATGGATATTGTAGTAATAGAGAGGGTGTTGATTTATATAAAAATATAGCAAGTCCTAATAAAACATCTATGTCATTTAGATTAGAAACTAATTATAAAAATGCTATGAATTATAATTATGGTGTTGTTATAGAAGATAATAAAAGATATTATTTCTTTATTAATAATGTTGAATGGAGTTCTAATTTAATTACTGCTACATTTAGTTGTGAAGTTGATTGGTGGCAAACATATTGTTACAATGTAAAATTTAAAAAATCATTTGTAGAAAGAGAACACGTTACAGATGATACATTTGGTTTACATACATTAGATGAAAATTTACCTATATCAGATTATTTAATTAATGATTATAATATAATTAAAGCAGATAAAGATGATTATTTTTTTAGATTTTGTGTTGTATTATCAGATAATAAATATATTTATGGTGCTTATAAAGTAGGTGATAAAAGAAATAGATTACCATTATTTACACAAACATCTAAAGGAATAAATATACAAACTTTGACTTTATCATTTGCTAATGGAGATTTAGCAAGACAAGCTATTGATATTATGATAAATAATAATTTACAAGATAGTATTATAGGATATTATTATTGTCCTTTACCAAAATATAACGCAGATACAGATAATTCAGATGGAAGTGGTACTGGTAAAGATGATATTATTGGATTAGCACTTTTTAATACAAATTCAGATACAGATGTTTTAGATGATGGTAATTATTTTTTATGTGAATATATTAAACAACCTAATAATATATATAATACAAATACTATGTCATTACCTAAAAGAATATCAGGATATAAACCTAATAATAATAAATGTTTTTTATATCCATATAATTTTGTTTCAATAACAAATAATCAAGGTAACATATTAGAATGTAAATTTGAAGATACTAATGATAGAGAAAATATTAACTTTAGATATAATTTTCCATCACAAGAGGGTGCTTGTATTAATGGATATTTATATAATTATCAAGGTATTATTCATAATTTAGATTTTAGTTTAAATGGTGCTATAAATGTAGAATTACCATATATAACTAATACATATTCTGCTTATTATTCTGCTAATACAAATACTATTAATAATTCATATGCAGAAACATTTAGAAATTATACTACTTCAATGGCACAAACAACTCTTAATACTGCAAGTAATATGATTGGTACTGCAACTAATCTTACTGCATTAGCATTTAGTGGTGGTGTAACTGCTACTGCTAGAGGTGGTGCAAGTGCTATGAGAGGTGTAACTTCAACTATAACTGATTTAGCAAGTGATATAATGTCAGCAGAATTAACTGCAACTAATTCATTAGAAAGAATTAAAGCAACATTAGCAGACCAAAAAAGTAAAGGAGATATTCAAAGAGGTTCTTTTACTACAAGTATTATGCAAAATATAGGACAATTAGGATTTAAAATGCAATTAAAACAAGTAAGAGAAGATAATATAAGAACTATTGATAATTATTTTGATATGTTTGGATATAAAGTTAATACAATTAAAGTTCCACAATTTGATACAAGACCATCTTGGAATTATATTAAAACAAGTGATTTAAATGTCATAGGTAATATACCACAAATAGCCTTAAATACTATTAAAAAAATGTTTAACAATGGTACTACAATATGGCATAATATTAGAACTATGTATGATTATGACCAGAATAATAAATAGGAGTTATTATGGCAAGTATAAAAAAAGCAATACAATGGGCAGTAAGTATAGCAAATAATAATAAATATTTATATAAATTAAGTGGTGGACACGGAGTACAATTTGAAAAATATAATGGTATATATTTTGATTGTAGTTCGTTTCTATCATTCGCATTATATCACGGTGGATTTTACAAAGGTACAGATACTTCATTTAGTACAAGTGATGAATATAATGCTTTAACTAAATTAGGATTTACTGTTAAAAATTTTTCAGAAGTTGGTAAAGATAATTTAAAAAGTGGTATGATTATTTTTTATTCTGATAGTCCATATGGTCATACTGCTATGATGATTAATAATAATGAATTAGTAGAGGCAAGTACAGATAATGCACCAAAAAATGAACAGATTAGAGTTGCTAATTATTATAATGCTAATTGGCAATATGTAGCATATACTGATGATACAGATTTTGATATAGGTATATGGGATAGTAAATCTATATATGCTTTACTTGGAAATATGTGGTTTGAAAGTACAATGAACCCACAAGTAGAAGAAAATTTAGGACAAAGTGGTGTAGTTGGTTTAGGTGTAGGATTAATTCAATGGAGTAATGCTGGAAGTTATCAAGCAAACTGGAATGCTATTACAGAAAAAGCAAATGCATATGGATTTAATTCAAAAAATCCAAAACAAATATCAACACAGTGTAAAGCAATAGAATATGAATTATTAGATGGTACAATAAAAACAAGTGGTGGATATTATTCATCAAGTAACTTTCCTTTAACTGGAAAAGAATTTGTATATAATTCTAAAAATAAATCTATTGAATATTTAGTTAAAGCATATAGTTATGGTAGAGGAGAATTTGCACCTAGAAAAAATAATTGGCAAGGTGTAACAAAAGCAAAAGAATTAAGTAAAGCATTACCTAATTTTAATAAGACTATAGAAGATATAGGTTATGATAAATATATTGTTGAAGATGAAATATTAGGAAAATTTTATGGAACTAATATATACTTACCTAATGATGATTGTAAATTATATAATTGTAAATTAATTTATGATTATTTATCTAGTGGTAGTGATAGACCAATAATATATGATAAGAAAAAAAGAAAAGGAATGATTTTTGTTTATCCAAAAAACAGATAGTGTTATTCACTATCTGTTTTATTTTTCTGAATATTCTTTATTATAAAAATCATTTAATTCTTTATAAAATTTAGTTTGTGATATATTATATTTATTTTTTATTTCTCTTACTGTAAGATTATTATATAAATAATCATATACTATAGGATATTTTTTACACATCATTTTATTTAAAGATATATTATCATATACATTATGTATTAAAGTATCATCATAATTACTTTCTACTTTATCTTTATTTCTTTTATAATATTGAAACATTCTTTTAATCAAACTTGATATAATAATATTTTTATAATTAGTACCTTTATTATATTTATTACTAATACGTTTACATATTAAATAATATTCCCATAATAGCATTTCTTCATAATCAAAATAAAAGTTACAATTAATTTTAATATATCTTTTAGCATATAAATAACAACCATAATATTTATTTGCTATTTCATCTATTATACTTTCCATATATTACACTCCTCAATCATATCAATTAAATCTGTAGTTCCTAATATATATTTTTTATTATCCAATATATATAATGGTAATTTTAATCTTACATCTATACCTACTTTTTTATTTGGTTTCATAGTTTCAAATTGTGTCATTAGACCATAACTATCATCATATGAATTTTTTATTAAGTATCTAATATTATCATCATATTTATATACTATTTCTAATACAGTATCATATTTAGGTAGTCTATCAAAATCAATATTATTTTCATCTATATCTGTTTCTCTTATCCACGCTATTACATTTTTAATATAATAATAATCATTAAATTTTTTATTCTTTAAACAATAATATAACCAATCATTAGTTTTTATTATATTGTTAGGTAAAACATATCTATCTAATGTTGTTGCTTGTGCATTACCACTTACTCTTAATAATTTTGGTATATCACTTTCATTAGAATATATCATTTCTACAAAGTCTAAACCAACTTTAGCATATTCTTTAAATTCATCACCACATTGTGCAAATGAATATATATTACCACTCTTTAATTTACTTGCGTCAATACCAAAATAATCAAAGTATGGATTTTTTAATGATAAAGCATTACCTATAAAAAAAACTTTTACATTATCTCTTGAACGTATTATTGTACTAATTAAACTCATTAATTGTTCAACTTCATTTGGTAAATACATATATTCATCTGCTATAGCAAATTCATCAAATACTATTGTAGATACTTTACTTCTATCACTAGACTTATATCTTGCTTGTTGTGATAAAGGAATAACATATCCCCATACATCTGCTTTCTCTTGTACAAATTTTTTTAAACCATAATCTTCATAGTCTTTTATTAAACCAATATAAAATGTTTTCCTATAATATACATATGTTAATCCTTTGTTTTTTAATTTGTTTTTTACATTAACATCAATCCAATCTTCATTTAATAAAGGTACAGTATCATCATTAGTTCTAACAATTTTTACAAATTGTTCTTTATCATTTAAATAATTTGGTAATGCAACTTCTAATTGATAACCAGTTGTTTTACCATTACTTCTACCACCTACTATAAAATTATAATCAAAATCGTGTTGAAGTATTCCATTTTTATAACTATAATATTTTTTCTTTGCCATAATTTATACCTCATTTATAATTGTAATAAATCATTAATAACTTGATACATTTCATCAGACATAACACCACTTTGTCTTAATGGTTTTATAATAGATACTCTAAATTCTGCTTTACTATCTGCAAGTTCATCTGCTATTTCTTCATAGTATAGACTTTCATTTGCAGTACCAAACAATCTATCATATATATCATCTGTTGAATATGTTGTAAAATTATCTGTCTTTCCATTTTCTCTTTCCATCTGTTCAGTTAAATTATTTATTATATCTGCAACTTGTGAAAATTTATTATCTAATTCACTTACATTTTTTACACCTTTAATACCACTTAATCTAGCATTTAATAATTTTTCACTTTCATATAATAAGAATTTTTGATATTCTATATTTCTTCTATCAAATATACTATTATAAGTTGCTAATGTACCTTGTAATTTTTCTTCTGCTAATTGTACTTCTTTAATATTTTTTATATCTCCTTTATTATATTTCTTTATTGCATTTTTATAATTACTATAATCTATATTTATTTCTGATAATTGTTTACTGAAAGATACATTTACTTTTTTACTTTTATCTTTATCAAAAACAATTTTTCTATCTCTCCTATTAATTTTTTGTTTTAAATTACTTACTTGTCTTACATAATTATTTTTTAACTTATTATCCATTATAATATTTCCTCTCTATTAATTTTAGTTGTTACTATAAATTTATCATTAACTAATTTTATATCTGTATGTATATCAAAAGTTAATGAATTTACAGTATCATAAAATGTACTTCTTATTATTCTACCATAACTTCTCCATAATTTACTTTCAAAAGACTTCATTTGTACAGAAGTATCTGATAAAACACAACCACTTATTACAGTTTCTTCATATAATTTATTTGCAGTTTTATCATAAACTTTTATATGTTCTTTAACATTACCATATGTATGTGCTAATTTTTTAATACAACTTTTATCTATAGTGCAATCATAATGATAACATTCAAATATTAAATCATTAAAATTATAATTATAATTTTCCTCATACAATCTTTGAAATATTCTTGTTGCATTTGGTACACCACTAATAGTTGCGTCAATATTATTATCCATTAATGTTATATAACTCTTTGTTCCTATTGTAACAAATTTATTATAAACGTGTTCTTTATCTAATGTTCCAAACTTTAATTCTTTATATTCATCTCCTAACATTTTATTTATTAATCTATTAAATTCAATTATTATTTTATCTGCTTTTATATCATCTTTATATTTAACACTATCTGTATCAGAATAATATATTTCTATATCATTATTTAATAATTTATATATAGCATAACATAAACTACTTCTAGCATAGCAAGCAACATACATACCATATATATATGAACTCTTACATCTTTTATTTAAATAATATTCAAAACTATCAGGATTATTTATCCAATCCATTTCATCAATATTATATCTCCATCTATCGTGTAATAAATGCATAGCATTTATTCCATATAGTGCATTTAAATCTGATTTAACAGATAATAATAAACTATGTGCTATCTCTTTTTGTTCTATGTAATCTTTCTTTGTATTTACACTCTCTCTAAAATAATCATCTTTAATTTCTTTATTAGAATACTGTTTATATTTTAAATTATCTTGTATTAAATTATTATATACTTTATACTCTACTTTTTTCATTCCATTATATACACACGCATTAATCATATATTCTGTACTCTTTTTTGTTTTTCTTGTACTCTCTAAATAACTACAATCTTCTATTTCAAAATCATAAAATAATGATATAATAAATAAATCTAAACTTGATACTGTAATTGTAATTCCTATTTCACTATTAATTATTTTACCATTTAAAAACTTACAATTTATATCATTATATAACTCATTAAAATTTTCAATCTTTGCAATAGATAATGGATAAAAAAAGTATTTTGCTTTAACATTTTTTATTGTTACTGTACAATTAAAATATGTATAAAATGGTTTAGGTAATATTAATTGTGTATAATCATTAAACTCTTGTCTAATATATTTTTTAATTGTATCTAATTTATTTTCTTTTATAATTTTAAAATCATATGGAAAATATCTATATAATATTTGTGTAGGATAACTACTACTAAAATCTATACTAGCAACTTTATCAATAACTACTCCACAATATTTTGGATTAGAAAAAACTAAACCACCTTGAAAACATTGTTCCCACTTCCTTAATTGTTCTTCTGTTTTTGCTTTATCATCTTGACATTTTTTAATATGAAAATCATATATTTTTCTTTGTCTTTTACCTTTACTTTTTCCTTTACTATTATATTGTTTCTTTTCTAATTTAATTGTTTTATTTACTTCTTTATTCTTCTCACAATTTAATCTACTAATTCCAGTTTTTGTTAATGGAATATCTTTAACTGAATTAATATATTGATTATTTGTATATAATTTATAGATTGCTTTCAACATAATTTCTACATCTCTATAGTTATAATCTATTTCTTGTTGTGATAATATAGTTAATGGTGTTCTTACTTTAGTATATTCATAATCTAACTTAGGTATTTTTAATTCATTTCCTAATTGTGTTATAGATTTTGATAATAATTTTAAAGAACATCTAAATGTTAATCTACCTAATTCTATATACAAAGGACTATTCATACTCATAAATAAATATGATGTATCATCATCTTCATTATACATTTCTTTAAAATATTTTAAATTATTTTTAAAGAATGAATATTCATAATCAAAGTTATGTATATATATTAAATATTCTTTTTCATTATCATTAGCATAATCATTTAACTTATATAAAAATCTATCTAAATCATCATATGTTCTACCTACTTCAACTTTTTCATATTCTCCATTCAATATATTAATTTTAGATATACAATATGAAATCATATAAGATATTTTTTTATCATCATATACCATACTATCTATTGTAGAGGTTTCAATGTCAAGTCCATATATTATATTAGAAAACATTCATATAAACCTCTCTTTCTAAAACAATTAAGTATATCTTCTAACTACATTTTGAATGTTATTATCAATATCATTTAATCTTATAAATTCTTTATTTGATTTATAAAATTTACAATCTTTACATTTTGTTTCTATTAATGCAGTACATTTATCATTTAGTAATAAACAACAATCTTTATGTAAGTTCTTATTCATTTACTAAACACCCTCTTTCTATTAGATAATTCATAATAACATTATTAATATCAATATATATTTTATTCATAATGTTTTGTATTTCATCAGATGTTACTATATATTTTTCATTCATTAATGATATATCTGATATTACAATGAGTTCATACAAATCTGTTTCCTTATTATGATATACTAATATATTAAATATTCTAATAACTTTATCTTTAAAATCTTCTATAAAAATATCATACTGTTGAGTTGCAAAATTATATTCTGTAGTTTCATTTACACAATCTGTTATAACTTCTACACCATCTAAAAATAATCTTGTTATACCAACTAACTTATATAATTTATTTAATCTAATTTTAAATTCTAACTCATTCATATTTTTAAATAATTCTTTTACTTCTTTAATGAACATCTAAAACTCCTTCAAAAAAATTTATTATTTCTTTTCTTGCTTTTAATAATACTAAACTATATGTTTCTAATATATCTTCTGTATCTTTATATAAATTTGATATATTAATTTTATCATCATTTATACTAAATGTAGTTATAATAAATCTATTAATTGTTTCTTCTATTTTTATTCTTCCTACTTTAATACCTTTATAAAAAACTGATATGTATTGTTCTACAATAATTATTTCTTTTTCTTTTACTTCACGAACTTCTATCATATTATTCTCCTTTATTAATTGCTATTAAAAATCCTATTTTATTTAGTATTAATATATAAGTTATTAAACAAAATATAAATACTACTATGTATTGTAATATATTTTCACAAATCCAAAAACCATTTCTAAATTGTATATATGTTATTAATATACTTATTATTGTATTTGAAAAAATCATTGATTTTCTATAATTCATATTTCCACCTCTTTATTATTGCCACTACACCAAACCCATACATTAAAGGCTGTACTTACCTATAATATTATTCTACATCTTCAAAGTTCCAACATTGAAATCCTTTTTTAGTTGTTACCTTTGTGAATATACCACTAATAGTATCATTACCATTATTAATATTGTCAATATCTTCATCTGTTATACCACTTGCAAAACTGTCGGGCATATAGAAATAATGAACACTATCTTCTGCTACTGTGAATACTACTTTTCTTGATGGCTCTCCAGTTTCTTCATCTGTTGTTTCAAAACTATGAATTTCATCTACTGTGATTTTCTTTCCATAAATTTCATCTACGATTTTTGACTGCTCTCTATCCTTAAAATATGTTACAAAACTCTTTCCTAATTTCATTATTTTTATTCTCCTTTACTTATTTATTATAATTCAATCTCTCTAATTTCTTTTTCTACTCTTGGTGTAGTTCTTAAAATGTCTTTATCAAAATTATGTTCCTTTGCATAAGCACTTGCCTTTGTATTTGTAGTTGCATATTCTCCGTCTGTTACCTTTGCAATAATTTCATATGCTCCGTTTTCTGTTGGTGTTAAAAAGTATACGTTATAAGTTTTTACTGTTGCATTAATTTTCATTTTAAATACCTCATTCTTTCTAAATTATAATTTTATTATGTTACTTTTTGTATATTTGTGATGCTAACACACTAGACTTATACACTTTAGATGTATATACTAACACCTATTTCAATATTCAATTTTATGTATACCAACTACTATTGTAGACTGTTGGTAATCAGTGTATATAGGAATCGAACCTATACCCAACATATATGTTATGCTACCACTACACTATACACTATTATATTACATTATGCTTTTTATTTTATCTATGTTATAATCATTAATTATAGTTATATGAGTTGTAAATAAACTACTTGCAATATATGATAATTCAATTATTTCTAAATATCTTGTAGTACTTATATGCCTACCAATTTTATTAGTATACTCTGTAACTAATCCAACAATCCAATTATTTTTTAGTCCTTTTTCAATAAATACATTTTCTATAACTTTTATATTAGCAAATTCATTATTTTCTAATTCTAATTTAGCAATATTGTATATTGTTTCTTTACAATAATCTATATCATTACTCATAATCCATTCGTGTTCAAAAATCTGTTTTTTTAATTTATTATATTTACTCATATTATTTTACCTCACTTATATAATTGTGTCTTGGTGTTATATATAAATGATATTGTTTACCATTATATATAATTCCCATTGTTAATGTAAACATATTACAGTTATAAGAATGTACTGTTAAACTTCCTACTCTATTTTCATAATCAAAGTTATTATAGTACCATTTTTTCCACCACTCATATATGTTTTGTTTAGCATATGATGGTTTATTGTAACAATCGTATAAATCTCTACCACTATAATATAGTGTATCGTTTATTGCTTTTTGTACCTCAAATGTTATTCCTTTTAGTTCTATAGTTTTTTGTTTTCTCATAGTTTTTACCTCTTTTCTTTTTTGTTTTTATTTTATAACATATGCTATAACGCTATATATAAAACATTCATCAAAAATATTATAGTGTTTATCATATGTAATAATATCTTATCACTTTACTTTTGACTTGTCAACTACTTTTTAATTAGTGGCTATTACTTATCAAGTTGCTACACTCTAATTTTATTATGTAGTTGTCTTGTCTTTGTAATAATATCTTATCACTTTACTTTTGACTTGTCAACTACTTTTTAATTAGTGGCTATTACTTATCAAGTTGCTACACTCTAATTTTATTATGTAGTTGTCTTGTCTTTGTAATAATATCTTATCACTTTACTTTTGACTTGTCAACTACTTTTTAATTAGTG
>ERZ827440.2443-NODE-2443-length-16480-cov-3.515616_pt1 | contig 16480 bp, 18 predicted proteins | sample MGYA00519774_ERZ827440 | MGnify/ENA primary metagenome ERZ827440 (study PRJEB31778, sample SAMEA3449302) | human gut metagenome | biome: human gut; feature: human-associated habitat; material: faeces | place: United Kingdom | collected 2010/2012 ... | reverse complement strand
TAAAATTACCACCCTTTCACCAATGCTCGCAAAGGTCATTGCAATGGAGTTCGGCTACGCTGCCGAGTGGATCCTGCACGGAGATAAATAATCATAACGAAAGCCGAATGAGCATCAAAACTCATTCGGCTTTTATGTGACAGTTTGAATATTTAGTTTTAGCTGCTACAGAGTATGTATTTCTGACGCATATTAGAATGTATTATGCTCCTTTCTAACATCGCCGAAAAACCGATTTTGACCGGATTTTATGCAAATTGAGTTGGACAAAAATCAGCGAAAACCCTAGTGTTTATGCGGTTTTTTCGACTTTTGTCCTATTATACCATATTCCTCTATTCTACGAACTATTCCTGTTGCTTTCATATATTTTACTCCTTTTCTCTACTCTAAAAATGTGCCAAAAACCAAGTATTTATGCGGGTTTTCTGGGTTTTTCGTTTTGCTCAAATCAAGCTTCGTTCCATCCAAAAAGTACGACACTACGAAGGTCCTTATCTGGGACGAGTTGTTGTTTTTGTTCTTTGTTAGTATCACACTTTTTGTAGAAATTATGAGTATAATTTCCAATTGTTTTTTTAATTCTTCGTCAGCTACAACTATTTGTGTAATTCCATATTGATCTCTTAAATCAACAAATGTCATACCACCTAAATTTCTTATTCTTTGTATCCAGCCTGCAAGCTTTACTTCGCTTCCAACATTTGAAATGTTAAGCTCGCCACAATTATTAGTTCTATATTCGTTTGCCATATTATCATTCCTTTTATTTTAATTTTACGTTATTATTTTACTCTCTTTTTATGTAAATGTCTAGCTTTTAAGCTCATTTTATTACATTTTCTTTCTTGTCATTTCCAATAAATCCAATTTTGTAAATCCAATAATCTGAGTCTTGCTTCTATCCTTCTTTATTTCTTTTTCCAATAATTTAATTATTTCATTTCTATCCTGATCATTTTCCATATCAATATAGTCAATCACTATTATTCCACTTATGTTTCTTAGCCTTAATTGTTTTGCGATTTCAATAGTTGCCTCTTCATTAACTTTTACTACCGTATTTTCTTTACTAGAATTTTTCTTACCAGTAAATTTGCCTGAATTAACATCAATCGCAGTAAGTGCTTCGGTTTTATCTATTGTAATAAATCCTCCACAGTCAAGCCATACTTTTCTTCTTTCCATCTTTTCAAGCTGATTATCTATATCATAGATATTATTTAAATTTTCCTTATATTCTAGCTGAATTTCGTCTTTTCCTATTGATTTTAAATATTTTTCAATCTCTTGATATGATGTCTTTGAATTAATAGTTATCTTGTCAATTCCTGTATCCAGAACTCCTGTTAAGAACTTTGATACCACATCATAATTCTGGCATATTAATTGTGGAACTTTTTGTTTTTTTGCTGTATCATAGCTTTCTTTTATCTGGTTCCAAAGCGTAATTAGCTTTTCAAGGTCTTTCTCTATTTCTTCTTTTTTCTTTCCTTCTGAAGCTGTTCTTATGATAACTCCAAATTTTTTTTCTTGCTTATTTAAAATTTCAGATGCAATCTTTCTAAGTCTTTTTCTTTCCTCAGAGTTCTCTATTTTCTGAGAAATAGTAATAAAATTCACATCAACCATAAGCACGCAAAATCTTCCCGTTAGACTTATGTGAGTAGAAATTCTAGCTCCTTTTTGAGCTTCTTCGTCTTTTTTTATTTGAACTAGAATAGGCATTCCCTGTTTTATATAATCATTTATTTTATATTTTGAAAAGTCCTCTTTTTTGTTTCCTGTTTCATTGCTTACTTTTGGTATTACATCTTTAATGTGAAGAAACGCATTTTTATCTTCTCCAATATCAACAAATGCTGATTGCATGCCAGGCAATACGTTTTTTACAATTCCACAATATATGTTTCCTTCTAATATTTTGTTGCTTTCTGATTCATCGTATTTTTCTACTATTTTTCCATCTTCTAATAGAAGCACCATATATGCACTATTTTCGTTTTTGCTAATAATAATTTCTTTCATTTATTTCTCCATATTTTTTCTAATTTAAATTGTTCATGGCCTTGTCAATTCCGAATTTTAATATTTCCACTACTGCTTCTGTTGCTTTATTTATTCCTTCTTCTAGCTCTTCATATTCTTCGTCATCAACTTTTTTTATTACATAGTCAATTAAATTCACAATTTTTTCTTGCTTTCCTGTTCCAACTCTAACCCTTGGAAATAGTGTAGTTCCAAGTTCACTAACAACAGACTTCATTCCATTGTGTGTGCCAGGTCCACCCTTTTTTCTAATTTTCATTATTCCTGTTTCTATATCAATATCGTCATAAATAACAATTATATTCTCTGGGTCAATTTTATAAAAATCAGCTAATGGTCTAACTGCTTCTCCGCTTGAATTCATATATGTTTGAGGCTTTACAAGAATTACCTTTTCGTTTTCTATTGTTCCATTTCCAATAAGTGCATTGAATTTTTCTTTTCTAACATCAATATCAAACCTTTTAGACAAATTATTTATTACGTCAAATCCCATGTTATGTCTTGTTTTGCTATATTCAGGTTCTGGATTTCCAAGTCCTACTATCAAATACATATGAATTTCTTCCCTTCTAAAAAAATCTAGTCAATAGTATAGCATATTTTTTGACACAATGCAAAAAATATTATATAATTGCAGTGAATTAATGTTACAGAATTACATTTTATTTAAGATTTTGAATTAAAGGTTTTAATTTTTTTATTTCAACTTTTGATTATGAATTTAAATTTAGATTTTAAATTTGAATGAAATAATGTGATGATTATTTTCATTTAGTACTGTAGCAAAAAAATTAAAATTGGAGTCAAATATTTTATGGAAAAAGAAGAAATTTTTAAATCAGGATTCGTTTCAATGCTTGGAAGAACAAACGTTGGAAAATCAAGCATAATGAATGCAATAGTCGGAGAAAAAGTTGCAGCAGTTGCAAATAAATCACAAACAACAAGAACTCAAATAAAAGCAATTGTTAATAGACCAAACTCACAAATAATTTTTGTTGATACTCCTGGTATTCACAAACCAAAATCGAAACTTGGAAACGTGATGCTAGAAACTGCATTTGGTGCATCTACAGATGTTGATATTATTCTATTTGTGGTTGATGCCTCTTCAAACGAAATTGGTAAAGGTGATAGAATTATCTTAGACAAAATTATTGCATCAAAAAAGAAATGTATTCTTGTAATAAACAAAATAGATTTAGTAAAAAAAGAACAAATAGCTTCAGTTATAAATTTATATTCAAAAGAGTATAACTTCATAGCCGTTGTTCCAGTTTCTGTTGTAAAAAAGAAAAATCTTGACGAGCTTTTAAATGAAATAGAAAAGAACCTAAAAGAAGGTCCTGCATATTATGATACTGAGGAATACACAGACCAAACATTAAGACAACTTGCAGAAGAAACTATTCGCGAAAAAGCCTTAAAACTTTTAGACGATGAAGTTCCTCACGGAATTTATGTTGAAGTAGACAAGATGAAATTCAGAAAGACAAAAGAAAAAGAAGATATTTATGATATAGATGCAACAATTTACTGCATACGCAATTCTCATAAAGGAATCATAATTGGGAAAGGCGGTCAAATGCTAAAAAGAATCAGCACTTATGCTAGAGAAGATTTAGAGAAAATGTTCGGTGTAAAAGTAAATTTGAAATTATGGGTAAAAGTTAGAGAAGACTGGATTAACGACTCTGCCCTAGTAAAAAAATTCAAAGCCGAATAAGATATTTTTAGTATAATTTTTTAAATTTGGCAAAAGATAAATATAACGAGATACACATTTAGGAGATGATTTTTATGATAAAAAAATTAGCTTGGGATACATTTAAAAATACAGGAGATATAAATACTTTTATGGAATTTAAGAAGTTTTCAGAATTACAAGAAAATTTACCTTTAAATTCCGAACATCAAAATAATATCGGTATAAAAAATCCAATTAATGATACAAATACGAGGAATATTTATGGGGATAATTAAAACAAAAGGAATTGTACTTTTAGAAAGCAATATGGGAGACTTTGATAAAATGGTATCAATCTTGACTCCCGATTTAGGGAAAATTGGGTGTGCTGCCAAAGGAGCAAGGAAGCCAAAGAGTCCACTCTTGGCTGGCACTCAATTTTTAAGTTTTAGCGATTTAGTAATTTTTAGCGGAGCTAATTCTTATAATATAAATTCTTGTGAGACAATAGAAGTATTTTATAATATTAGAACAGATTTAGAAAAACTTACTTATGCTTCTTTTATTTCACGACTAGTTTATGATGTAACAGATGAAAACCAATATACATACAAAATTTTGCAATTATTATTAAACACATTATATTTAATTTCTGAAACAGACCAAGACAAAGATTTTATTTTATCTGTTTTTGAATTACGACTAATGGTGCTATTAGGATTTGCCCCAACTCTTGGAAAATGTGCTATCTGCGGAGAAAAAAATGATATAGGATATTTCAGCATGAATCATAACGGATTCGTTTGTAACGCTTGTGGCAGAGCCGATAAATCTGCTATAAAAATAAGCATTGATACTTTCAATGCTCTAAAATATATTGCGACTGCCCCAGCAAAAAAATTATACTCTTTTTCAGTTTCTGAAGATTCAAAAAAAGAGTTAAAATTAATAAGTAGTCTATACTTAAATAAAAATTTAGATAAAGAATACAAGCTTGAAAAATTGTTCTAATATTAAAATTAAATATACTTTCAACTTACAAAACCCAAATTGTTAAATTTTATTCTAACAATTTGGGTTTTAAAATGTATTAAACCATCTTTAATAATCTTTAATCTATATTTTATACTTTGTGTGTTGGTTCTGTTTTGTTTTTTTATTATATTTTAATCAACAGAAGTATTAACACTTGTTGTATTTGTATTGTCTGTTTCTGGCTCATTGCCTTCTATTCTTACTTTTGCATCTATTGGGCAAATCTGTACAAATGTGTTGCCATCATTTACCTTTATTTCGTTTCCTTCTAGATCTTTATACACAGTTTGTGAACTTCTTGTTGATTTTTCGCAAGTTATTTTTATTGCTCTTCCATTTGTTATATAGTATCCATCTAAAGTTCCTGTATTGTACAAGGTTTGTCTTCCCTTATTTTCTCCATCATTTATTGTAGCATTTCTAGCAAAAGTAATTATTATATTTTTAGTTGTAACCTTTTCCTTTGTTGTCCAGTCTGTTTCTTCTATTCCCTTAGAATATCTTTGGTATCTGCCTGTATCTGAATCGTATGTATATTTTACAACATTGGAATCTGAATAAGGTATTGTTATTTCATCAGCCTTCTCGCCATTTTCAAGTTTTACATCATCTACAACATAGTTTAAAACACTCTTCTTTGTAGAGGTTGTAGCATAATCTTTTCTCTTTGCTATTTCAAGTATTTTCTGTGTTGATGTTGCAACATTATGTGGTGCACTCTTATCCTTGGTTCTCCAGAAAGATGAACTACTCTCTGAAATACCATTTATATTGTTTACCTTCAAGTTTGAAATATCGTATTCTGCTTGAGGACTCCAGCCAAAATGAACATATATTGCATCATTTTCTAGTGCATAATCTAAGAAATAATGTCTTGAACTTCTTACAGGTCCAATCTTATCCAAATCTTTTCCTTTGAATAAAGCCATTAATCTGCTTTCTCCACCCTCAACAATTATTTCATAAACCATGTAAGCATCATTTAATCCACCTTGAGGAAGTGCTGCCTTATGATTATCTATCATAACGGCTATTGGTCTATCTGTTCCTTTAAATGTTTGAACAGTTTTTATTGGAACTTTAAGCGTGGAATTATCCTCTACATTTTCTCCAGCTACAACATTTTCCTCTATAACATCATATTTATCCTTATATATTTTGTAAGCATACAATCCTCCTGCTCCCAACATAAGAACAATTAAAATAATTACAAATATTTTTAACCCTTTACTCATAGCAAATTCCTTTCCTATTTATTACAATTTAAATATAGTAAGACCATATACTAAAATAACAATTAAGATTCCCATGCAAGCTCCAAATGCAACTTCAGCTTTTGTTCTAGCATTGTTATATAGTCTATTTCCTGCTATTAAAATAGATAAAACTAAAGCAAGTGAAAATGTTATAATGTCTCTGCTATTTATCCATATTGCTGTAAGTGCTGCAAAAGCTATTGCCGTTTGTCCGCTTGGAACAAATCCCTCTTTTATTAATTCTCCTCTTTGTTTCTTTCTAGAGCAACTTGCTTTGACCGCTATTACTGCTATTATAACAAGTAATATTGCAACAAAAGCTAAGTGTGTAGGAGATTTTACCATATTATTAAATATACTATCACTTATAGCTTTAATATTTTCTTTGTTAAAGAATATAAAATATCCAACTACTAATGCATTACATGCAGCCAGCACAACTGCTCCTGCTGCAACATCTTTTGCAATCTTAGCCTTTGGGTGGTACACATCAACAAATAAATCTACCACTGTTTCTATCGCTGTGTTTATCATTTCTGCAAATATTACCATAAAAACAGCAAACACTAAGCATAAAAACTCGGTTGTATTAAGCCCATAGAAAAGTGAAAGCATCATTATAATAACTGCAAGCACTAATTGTATTCTAATATTTCTTTGTGTTGTAGCTGCATAAATTATACCATTTACAGCATTATTACAAGCTTCTATAAAATTATCATTCTTTAATTTGTGGTCATCTTTCTTCATAAAAAATCCTTCTATTTCACTTTTTTTATTTTATCTTAATCTCTTGTAATGTTTAATTTATTTAAAATATTTTCCTCTTTTGGTCTCATTATAACTTTGTCTTCTTCCTTTATATGGTCATAACCCATTACATGATAAAAACCATGAACAACCATATATGCAAGTTCTCTTTCAACACTATGTCCATATTCTTTAGCTTGTTCTATTACTCTTGGAATAGAAATCATAATATCTCCAAGAACATCTTCAACTTCTATTTCTTCGTTCTTACTTTCTTCAATTAAATTATCTATCTCTTCTTTTTGGAACATTGGAAAAGATAACACATCTGTCTCTTTATCTATCTCTCTATATGTTTTATTTGTTTGTCTAATAGTTTCTGGATTTGTTAAAATAATATTTAAGTATAGATTAGTTTTTTCAAGATGTTCTTCTTCAAAGCATGTTCTTACTACCTTTTGTATTAATTCTTTGTACTCTTCATTTTCTTGAATATCTGAGAATTCAATTTGTGCGTAATTTTCCAATTTAATTTTCCTTTCTACATTATCTGTATTTATATATTTCGCTCGAAGGAAAAATTCTTTCGAGCGATATTTCTAGTGATAATTTGAGCCATGCAATTATATTACTGCTTTTTCTTTAACCTCATTTTTTCCTATTTTCACATAATTTGCATTTGAACTGCAACTATTCTTTAATTGTTTCATTGCTCCCAATGCAACCAATTTTGTTTTATAGAATTTCACAATTCTACAATATCTATTTACATTGCTATAAGCAACCTCTAGCTCTTTCTTCAAGAATAAAATTTCTTTCTGTTTTGAATATTCCATGTAGTCTTTTTCTTTAAGTTCATTTATCTTAGAATATTGAGCATAGAATTTCTTGTATTCTTCTCTATCTTGAGGCCTGTCCCAATAAATTTTTGTAGATAATAGACGTAAATTGTAATCGTCTATTATATTAATAAGTAGTCCATAGGCTTTTTCTTGCTTTCTTGCAATCTTCGTATCCATAATTAATGTTCTAGCATCTACTAAAAGTTTTTCATAGCATTGCTCTGCAATAACAAGTGGTAAACTGTGTGTAAATAGCTTTCTACTTATTCCGAGTAATATCATATTTTTTTCTATAATATCATTTTGATCTAACTTACCAACTGTAAATCTTTCGAAGTTTTTATAATCTGCAAATATATCTTTATAAATTTTATTATCTGGTTCTTCTTGCATTTTTATTGGCAATATGTCAGTTATATATTCTTCCACTGTTTGGAATATTTTATTGTATATTACATCCTTTTCTTGGTTTGTTAAATTTTCTGAAAGTCTAACAGAATAATTTTTTAAAAGCTTCTTATATAAAGCCTCCATTCTTGTTCCATAAAAAGGCTCAAACTTTTGCAATAATTTTTCTTTATTCAATTCCTTTACAGTATCATAATCAAGTTGAATTAAAAATATTTGTTTTCTATATTTATATTCTAAATATTCTATATCTTTTAAATGTATAACCATATAATATTTAGACAATGCCTCTTTTTCAAATGCTGTTGCAGTATTATTTTTTACCTTTGTATATACACTATCCATTATGTGTTTATCAATAGCCTCTAAGTATAGAGAAAATGCATCCTCATACTTTTTCTCAATTTCGGCAAATTTAGGAGAATTTTCCTCCTGTGCTTCTAAAGTGCTTTCATAACCTTTTAAAACATTGTTTCTCTTCATAGAAATTATTAATCCGTTAATTCCTATTTTTGTTGGTGTAAGTAGTTTTGTTATAGTATTTGTTATCTTTGTAAAAAATTTTTTATCCGCGTAAACTCTAAGACTTTTTTCTTCCATATATCTCATCCTTTCAAAATACTATTTTTTCTTTTGTCCCTATATTTTCTAAAACTTCATAAGTAACCTCTGCCTCAACGTAACCATTCTCTGCGTAAGTGTTTATGTACTTTTGTAACACTTCATCGTTAGCCTCTACTTCTTTTTCAATTTCTTGTGACGCTTTTTCTATTGCAATCTGCTTAGCTTCTTCAGTTCCGTAAGTAATTTGGTTTTCTATTACCTCTGAATTTTTAATTTTTATTAACTCGATTGGCAAATAAAAATTAGAAAATATTTTAAGTTCATTGCACGTTTCTATTGTATCATATTTTTCAAATTTTGAAAGGGTTTTGAAGAAATTTATTGTAAAATTATTAAATTTTATTTTATATTTTTCTTCTGTGTTACCTGTAACCTGCTCTACAACTTGATTTAGTTCAACTCTTTCTTTTTTAGTGTACCACACCTTTGCCTTTACTTCGCCTTCAGCATGAACATATCTGGTTCCGGTGTATTTTCCTTCCATCCAGCCTGCAATTAGAATACTACCCTTTGTTACAACATCTCCCTCCTTCACTAGGGGCACACCATTTTGAGCACTTATTTTTACAATTTGAGCGTCTTTTGTTGCAACAATATTGCAGTAATCTTCTTCATTTATTATTTCAGGTTTAGCCTCTGCCTCAACAATTTTTACAACAGCATTTGTTCCATCTACTGAAATTCCAATCCAAGCTATATCTCTTCTCTCGAGTCTAATTTCATTTATAATTTTTTGTTTATCAATTTTATCTTTTAAAGTTCCTGTTTTTAATCCTTTTGAATTTAATAATTCACTAATCTCCGCTTCTTGTATCTTGTTCAATCCTTCTATTTGAATATTCCATACAAATCTTGATAAAACAACAAGACACAAAATTATAAGAAGAATTATAATGAAGAAAATTTTTCTTTTTTTATATTTTTGTAGTACAAAGGGAAGCCCTCTTTTGTGCTGAACTTGTATTTGGCACTGAGTATCTTGTGCAAAATTGCATAATGTTTCAAAGTCTTTCATTCCAACATTCATGTATGCAATCGTTGACTTTTCTCTTTTAATATTCCAGAATAAAATCTTATTGTTTACGCATTTATTCATAAATCTTTCAATAGAATAGCCCTCTATTTTTACATTTATGTATCCAATTAGATATTTTAGAAGAATTTTAAAAAACATTCTTTCACCTTCGTCCTACTCACTCAATTTTTTCAAAGTCAACCGTCTCTATATCGCCTGTTATCATTATGTCATCAGAAGTCATCTCTCCCAAATGAAGATTCATTCCATTTATATTTATAATTCCTGTATATGTTTTTATTCTTATATATATGTCTTGATATTCCAATATAGCCTTATAATTTTCTATAAGCATTTGATTGAAGCCTGCAATAGTTACCTTGGGCTCATTCGTAGAAATCTCCCTTGGAACTTCTAGGATTCTATCAAGAACTCTCTCCTTTTTTCTTTTAGAAACACTCTTTCTCATCTCTATTTATAATTAGCCTTTTATAAGAATTCAAAAATTATTAAATTCACAATCTTAGTATTCCGTAGTCTATATTTGTAAAGTAATTTTCAAAATGCAAAGCATTGTTTTTTAGCTAATTAACCTTCCTTTCTATTATTTTCTTTATTCAAACTCGTCAATATTCTTAAATTCGTAACCCATTTGCTTGATTTGTTTTATTACATCATCTAGAATATTTGCATTATCCTTTGAAGTAGCGTGTAATAGCATAATCTCTCCGTTGTGAACATTATCTAAAATCTTTTTCTTTCCATACTCTTCTCTACCTTGCTTTTTTTCATCCCAGTCATCATAAGCAAATGACCACATTACAGTTTTATATCCAAGCGTATTTGTGTATGCCACAGTTCTCTCACTATATTCTCCCTTTGGTGGTCTAATAAACTTCATCTCGTACCCAAACTTTCCGCTTATAGCAGAATGCAGGTCCATTACCTCCTTATTTATCGTCTCTAAAGAGCACGATGGCATACTCTTGTGATTAACAGTATGATTTCCTATTATATGTCCTTCATCAATCATCTGCTTTACCAAATCTGCTTGTGTATTAACATAGTGTGCAGTTATAAAAAAAGTTGCCTTAACATCATTATTTTTTAGAACCTCTAAAATCTTAGACGTATATCCCGCTTCGTATCCCAAATCAAAGGTTAAGTACACCGTTTTCTTATCTTTATTGCCCATATAAATTCCCTGATATTTATCCATTATTTCCTTGTTTTTAGAACCAATATCAGGTTGTTCATGGTTATCACTACGTTTAATTCCCCAACCAATTTTAGAATTAGGAAGAGACTCTACGCTAGAAAGCTCTCCACTCGTATTTACCGTTCTATTTTCCACTTTATTAACACTTTGTGCAACAAAAATGGTAAGCCCAATTACAATAGCAAAACAACACAAAGTTATTACATCTTTTAATCTAAAAACTCTCATTTTATATAACCCCATTTCCAATAATATTTTTATAAATTTTATGATTATTATTTAATATTATTACTTACTTTTAAAGTGATATATTTATTTTGCAGATTTCGACATTTTTAAATAATTTTTTTCATTTTACTATTGACAATATCGCATATTTGGAATATATTTAGAATGTCATTGGAAAAAATTGGGTATTTTGTCAAAACTTACAGAAACTAGAATTTAAAAGGGGTAAAATAAATGATAAATTTTGCATTGTGCGACGATAACGCTTCTATATTAGCAACATTAAAAGAAATGTTAGAAAAAATATTCTTAAAACACGATTACAAAGCAAAAATTGCTTTTTCTTCTACAAATCCCGAAGAACTTATGAAGTACATTGACAATAACAATGTTGATGTTTTATTTTTAGACATTGATTTGAATTCAAAATTTAACGGAATTGAAATTGCAAAACAAATTAGAGCACATAACAAATCAATATATATAATTTTCATTACAGCACACATTGAATACGTTGTTTCAGCTTATGAATGTAAAACTTTCGATTTTATATATAAGCCATTTAACAGAAGAAAACTTGAAAAAACAATTCAACGACTAGTGGATGACATTCGAAATAATTTAACCACTTTCTTGAATCTATCCAAAAGCAAGCAAATAATAAATCAACGAGCAATAAATTATATAGAAAAATCAGGAGCAAAAACAATTTATAACTTGAATTCTGGTACAGTTGAAGTTTATGGTTCATTTAATCAAATACTCAATAACTTACCAAAAACATTTGTAAGATGTCATAAATCTTTTATTGTAAATATTGAGAACATTAGCAAAGTAGACTTGAAAAGTAGCACAATTTACTTTAATTCATCGCCAGACTCAGTCTGTTTTATCGGTTTGAAATATAAAAATCAATTTTTGGAGGTACTAAATAATTATGGAATTTTTAAATAATATATGGATTGCATTAACAACACCAAATGCACAATTAATAGATATAATTTCTATTCCTTTAACGATGCTAGAATTATATCTAACAATGGAACTTTTCATAAGCCTTTTGAACATCGATTCAACAAAGAAGCAGAAAATAATATATTTAGCAATTACTATACCCTTAGGTTTGTTTTGTAACTTCTTTGTTCCAAAGCCTTATAGCAACTTGATAACTTTAATTGTTGCACCAATAGCAATAAAATTTGTATTTAATATTAGTATAATGAAAGCAATACTTGCAGAGTTCTTACCAGTTGTAATTATAACAGTTACCGAGATAATAATTGCAAGATTCTTCTTTATTATATTTGGTCAAAAATACCAGGCTTGTGCTACTATTCCAGTTTGTAGAATTTCTATAAATTTATCAATTTATTTACTATTATTCTTATTATTAAAGTTAATAATAAAGAAAAATATTAATATAACAATTTTTGATAATATAAGTAAATCAAATAAAATTATACTATTATCTAATATAATAATCGCATTGATAGTTTTATTTGTACAAATGTACTTAATTGGTTATTACAATGATAAGTTACCAGCATTTATTATATGGATTAATTTGCTTTCTTTAATATCTTATTTTATTGTCAGCTTTTATAGTATTGCAAAAACAATGAGTTTACAAAAAACTCAAATAGATTTAGAGCAAGAAAAACAGTATAATAAAACTCTACAAATTTTACATGATAATTTAAGAGCATTCAAACATGATTTTGCTAATATCATATCAGGTATTGGTGGTTATGTTGAAACAGATGATATGGAAGGATTAAAGAAATATTACAAACAATTACTTCAAGATTGTAATCAAGTAAATAATTTAGGTTCATTGAATCCCGACAGTATCAATAGCCCTGCAGTTTACGCAGTACTTGCTAACAAATATTATAAGGCTGATTCAGCCGGAATAAAAATTTCTCTTGATAGCTTTATAGATTTTAATCATCTATATATGGGTATTTATGAATTCACAAGAATTCTTGGAATATTAATGGATAATGCAATCGAAGCAGCTTGTGAATGTGATAATAAATATATTCATGTTGAAATAAGAAATGATGATAGTAGAAATAGACAATTATTAATAGTTGAAAATACATTTAAGAATAAAGATATTAATGTAGATAAAATTTATGAAAAAGGTTATTCTACAAAACCTCATAATACTGGATTAGGATTATGGGAAGTAGAAAAAATATTGAAGAAAAACAAAAATGTAACAAGATTTACAAGCAAAGATGGAGATTTATTTAAGCAGCAAATAGAAATATATAATGAGTAAATTAATTTGTATTAACTAATTAACCAACTAACAAAAATTAAATAAATTGATAATTGTATTATTCTTTCATAATCCGTCGAATGTCTTTCTAACATTCAACGGATTTTTTCTTTATATTAATTCAATATTTTACTTTATAGTTTTATAGAAACTTTTAACAAAATAAATATTCATCTCGTGCCATGAAAAATAGAATGACCATGTCATTCTATTTTTCGGGTTATTTGTTATTTTAATTTAAGAGTAGAAATTAATCATTGTGGATTAATCTTTTTTTACTAAGCTTGCAGGCATCTTTGGTTGATGAAACATTCCCCAAAAGAAGCATGCTGTGTTGGTAGATTTTGCGTACTTTTCTGCGATTTTTGCTACGAATTTTAACATAATTTTACCTCCCCTAGTAAATTAAATTTTTTATAATAAAGTACCTTTAAAGTACATTATTAACTATTTTTTAAGTAGTTTTCATATCCATATTCATTCTTTGTAATCTTGTAAGCAAGTCTAGATATGCAAACCGATTCAACTATTACATTTATCAGTAGTATATTTGCAAGGGTGTTATTCTCTATTACTAATGAGCCAATCAACATTATTGTTGCAAATATATAAGATAGTATTTTCTTAGTTTTTCTTTCTTTTTTTCTCAGTATTGGTAAATTTATTGTGTCCGCTGGTGCATATAGGCTAATCATTATTATTGAAAATATCCAAGTTGCAATTATAATTATGTATTTTAAATATATCGGCTCTATAACCATATATTTGCTTATCAGTACATTTCCATAATAAACTGTAAAAGTTCCAATTAAACATCCTATATTTGTTTTAAGATGAAATCCTCCAGCCATTACTTTATATGGAAGCATTGTTAAGTATGCAAATACTACCAGCCAGCCAATTTTTAAAATAATTGCTACTACTACAAGTAGTATTAACTTTGGAATTTCCCCTATTATAATTTCCAGTCCATATTTTATTACTTCGGCCCTTTCGTTATCTACTTCAGGCATCTGTTCTTGTATTTTCTTTGTAAGGGATTCGCAAATTCTTTCTATCAATTTTGCTCACCTCTCTTTTAACTGACCTTATATTACATCATTTTTCTACATTTTTTTCACTTCATATATGAAACATACTTTAAATAACATGAACTTTATAATTTGAAATTTTTTTCATTTTCACGTAACATTTTCCTATTTTCATAAAATATTTTTTACTATATGGTAAATAGCCTTTTTATCAAATACCCGACTTCCTTTATATTTAGGCATAAAGAAAAAAGTCGAATAATACATTCTCATGCATTATTCGACTTTTTATCAAATTCATTATTTTATATTTACTTGTTTTATTATATTAAATTTCGGCTTTTCCTCTAATCAGCCAAATTTCGTATACTAAATTCTAACATTCAAAATTTAATTTTATCAAGCTTTAAGCAATTTCTACTCCATCTAATATCTTCCATGTTTTTTCCTTTGCAGGTAAATCAATAAAGGTCATCTCTTCTTTGCTAACCGGGTGTAAAATTGTAAGTGAGTACGCCCATAAACATATTTGTTGTCTCTGTCCTCTCTCTCCATATTTTTGGTCTCCATAAATAGCATGATTTCTAGAAGAAAATTGCACTCTTATTTGGTGATGTCTTCCTGTATGAAGATTTACTTTTACCAAAGAAATATCTTTTTCTTGATCATATTTTAAAACTTCATAATCTAGCTCTGCAAGTTTAGAATTTTTCGTTCCCTCTTTTACAACCTTGCTCATATTTGTTCTTTCATTTTTTAGCAAATAATCTTGAAAAATTCCTTTTTCTCTTTCAAGCTTTCCATCTACAATTACTAAATATTTCTTTTTAAAGATTTTTTCCCTTACCTGTTCACTTAGCCTTGAAGCAGCCTTTGAAGTCTTAGCAAACACCATAACTCCCCCAACAGGCCTATCTAGTCTGTGAATCAAACCTAAATAAACATTTCCAGGTTTATTATATTTAACTCTTAAGTATTCCTTTATTATAGTTAGCATGTCTAAATCAGCTGTCTTATCGCCTTGAGAAGGAATATTCACAAGCTTTTCTACTACAATTATATGATTATCTTCGTACAAAATTTTAAGATTAATTTCGGTGTTGTTTAAATTTACTACATAATTTTGTACTTGCTTATTTGTTACATTGGATTTTTCTTTTTCCATATTTAATTATATTTCTCCTTCAATGTGCGATTTCTATTTTTTTACCCATTTAGAGTAAATTCCGCAAGGAAGTATAAAATCTGAATTCGTCATTGGAAGTCCAACTTCTCCATTTTCGAATATTCCGTTTTGAGCCTTTTTACCATATTTTTTTCTCATATTCATTTTCAATAAATTCTCCAAAACCATGCTAGATGTTCCTGTTGTATATGAATTTATCAAGAAAAATAATGGATTATCAGATAAAACTTGCATACAAAGTTCTATAAGAATTGGCAAGTTTTCTTCAAACTTCCATACCTCGCCATTTGCTCCTCTTCCATAAGAAGGTGGATCCATGATTATTGCATCATATTTGTTTCCTCTGCGAATTTCTCTTTGAACAAACTTTACAACATCATCTACGATATATCTAACAGGTCTATCTTGTAAACCTGAAGAAACAACATTCTCTTTTGCCCAAGAAACCATTCCTCTAGAGCTGTCTACATGGCACACAGAAGCACCAGCAGAAAGACATGCAACAGTTGCTCCTCCTGTATATGCAAACAAGTTTAAAACCTTAACCTCTCTCTTTGAAGATTTAATTTCGTTTTGGATTTTGTCCATCATCCAATCCCAATTAACTGCTTGCTCTGGGAAAATTCCTGTATGTTTAAATCCCATTGGCTTGATGTTAAAAGTCAAATTCTTATATTTAATTTGCCAGCTGTCTGGTAGCTTTTTCTTATAATCCCAGTGTCCACCACCAGTGCTACTTCTGTTATATCTTGCATTTGCAATTTTCCACTTTTCTGGGAATTGCTTATCATTCCAAATAATTTGTGGATCTGGTCTAACAAGATAGATATTATTCCATCTTTCAAGCTTTTCACCATTAG
>ERZ827440.2435-NODE-2435-length-16497-cov-2.683129_pt1 | contig 16497 bp, 9 predicted proteins | sample MGYA00519774_ERZ827440 | MGnify/ENA primary metagenome ERZ827440 (study PRJEB31778, sample SAMEA3449302) | human gut metagenome | biome: human gut; feature: human-associated habitat; material: faeces | place: United Kingdom | collected 2010/2012 ... | reverse complement strand
TGGTTGTACCTTGTTATAATGAAGAAGAGGTGCTTGATGAGACGACAAAACAGTTAAGTGATAAATTGCAAAAATTGATCGATGCAGGTGAGATTAGTGAAAAAAGCCGGATTCTTTATGTGAATGATGGTTCAAAAGATCAGACATGGCCGATTATCTGCCGTCTGCATGAAGAATATACACTTGTCAGTGGATTGAATCTTTCCAGAAACCGCGGACATCAGAATGCTGTGCTTGCCGGCCTTATGTATGCGAAGGATCATTGTGATGCAGCGATTTCAATGGATGCTGACTTACAGGATGATATTCATGCTATTGATGAGATGGTAGATAAATTTAATCATGGAATTGATGTTGTTTACGGTGTGCGCAGCAGCCGAAAAAAAGACACGTTTTTTAAGAAATTTACGGCAGAAGGATTTTATAAAATCATGAAATGGATGGGGGTTGACATTGTCTTTAATCATGCAGATTTCCGCTTGATGAGTAAGCGTGTTTTAATGCAGATGGAAAATTACAAGGAAGTCAATCTTTTTTTACGCGGAATTGTACCGTTAATCGGATATCCGGCAGACAACGTATACTATGAAAGACAGGAGCGCTTTGCAGGAGAGAGCAAATATCCGCTGAAGAAAATGTTGTCGTTTGCATTTGACGGCATCACTTCATTTAGTGTCAAACCAATCCGCTTTATATTAAGCCTTGGTCTTGTCATCTTCTTGGCAAGCCTTGGAATCCTGATCTATTCGATTGTGCGCCATGCAATGGGTGCAACGGTACTTGGCTGGAGCAGTCTTATGGTTTCTATCTGGGCGCTTGGCGGTTTGCAGCTTCTTGCGATAGGTATTGTCGGTGAATATATTGGAAAGATGTATCTAGAGACGAAAGGCCGTCCGAGATTTGCTATACAGGATATTCTAAATGATGTAGACCGGGCCGAGTAAGAGTTCAGAGATTTTGTTTTGACGGGGAAAGGAATGCAAAGAGAAAGTGATAGTGGAAAAAATACAAAATTTTTTGTGTGTGGCAGCGAAAAAGATATTTCTTTGCTTACACATTTTTATTGTGGTTATGATTTTGCTTGAGTTCGGAAGACTTGCAGGTGATGTGTTTCCGTTACATTATCAATTGTTGAATGCTTTGCTGGCATTGATTGGGTTGACAGCAATTTCTCTCCTTTTTTTTATATGCTGCATGAGAAAAATAGCAAGTTGTGTTTGCAAAAAAAACAGAGTTGTTATGTTTTGCATATTTTATGCGGTAATTATATTTGTGATGCAGATGTATCTGTGTAAATGTATCTATTTTTATACGACGTGGGATGTCGGTATACTGCAGTCGGCAGCAGATATTGTGACACATGGTGGAACAATTCAGGATTGGATCAGCCAAAGAGGAGATTCGTTTTCTCAGAATTATTTTAATGCTTATCCGAATAATATTTTTTTGACGATTATTTTTGCCGGAATAAAATATCTGTCATCTTTATTTGGATGTGTAGATAATTATTTTCCTACGATTGTTGCAGGGGTGATTTCCACAGATGCTGCCATTGTGTTTACTGTGATGACTGTTTGGAAATTAACGCATAGTCGAAAAGTGACTTTCCTGTCTATAATCATTTGCACAGTTTTTTTAGGATTCAACCCATGGATTATAATCCCTTATTCAGATACATACGTACTTCTTTTTTTGAGTGCGGTTTTGTATTTTTATTGTTCCATGAAAGATGAGAAAAAGGGTTATGCATCATGGATAGGAATTGTGATAGCGGCTTCGCTGGGGATAAAAATCAAGCCGACGGTGGTGATTGCTTTGCTTGCAATTGTTCTGGCAGAAATATTTTTTTTGCGAAAGTGCCAAATTAAGGAAATTGCCGCAAAATGTTTAATTGTTGCAGGAGGAACCATAATTGTTTTGGGTCTGATAAATAGTTTGAGTGATGCTGTGTATGACCAGCGGAATGCAGATGCACAAATGACATGGCAGCATTATCTGATGATGGGGGCAAATGAGGAAACACATGGCTCTTATTTTGGCGTTGACAGGGAGCGTTCATGGGGAATATCCGATCCGGAGAAGAGAAAGGAAATGCAAATTGAGGTGTGGAGACAACGTATAAGTGAGAAAGGCATTTGGGGCACAATAAAGTTTTATATGCAGAAATTGATAATTGCAAATGATGATGGCTCATTTGCATGGGGCTGGGAAGGAAATTTCTTTGGTGAATATCGTGGACTGCACAGTGAATTTGCACAAAAATTACAATCTTTTTATTATGCACAGGATAATAAGATGATTTATAATATTTTGCAGAGTATATGGGTTTCTATACAGATTTTGGTTTGTTTCTTTGCAATATTTTTTGACAATAGGAATAAAAGAGCACTTTTCATTGCGATGACATTGACTGGGATTAATTTGTTCCTTATGATATTTGAAGTGCGTGCCAGATATTTGTTTATGTTTGTTCCGTTTTATATTACAGCGGCTATGCTTGGCCTTTTCTATATGCAGGAAAAAGTCAAGATGATAAAAGATAGAAAATGTTATTTGCAATAGATAGAAGAGAAGGATTAATAAATCAGTGAGAAACTTTATTCGCAAAGCGAATCCTTTGTTTCGAGTTGATTTACTAATCCTTCTTTTTTTATTTCTTGAACACCCATTCTCTTTGAATCTGGAAACTGATTGCAAAAAGCAGGGTATCGATAATGCATTTGCGAAGTGTCGAATAAGTAATAAATGTCAGCAGATGATTGACTAAAACAGCAGACAACAAAAGCTGAACAATTGCTAATGTGTAATATCTTACGAAAAGAAATGGCGAGCTTGAGTCATTTTTAAACACCTGATTTTTGTTCACAAAAAAGTTAAATAGCGAACTGGCAAAACGTGAAATCACAGTCCGCATTAATATAAGCACGGACAAATCGAAAAACGGAAGCATCCACTTGTCGGAGATGATCGGACGAAGCAGATACCCAAGCAGCCAGTACAAAGCAATGTCGATAATAAAACTGGATAAAGAGCTTAGCATAAACTTCAAAAACACTTTGTAAATCCGAATCGAATCAATGAACGGATTAAAATGCGAGCTTTCATTATTTGCCAGATAAATTGTCTGAATCGGAAATTCTTCAATTGGAATCTGGTATTCCTTCGCAGCAATCAGCATATTCATTTCATATTCGAACCGTTCTCCTTTTACATTTGCAAAATGCTCTCTTATGAGAGGGGTTGGAAGTCCTCTGAGTCCGGTCTGCGTGTCAGAAACATGTATGCCGCATAAAAGCCGGATCATCTGCCGAGTCAACTTGTTTCCAAAACGGCTTCTCAGAGGAATTTCTTTGTCGTCAAACTGACGGCAGCCAAGAATCAAAGAATCCGGATGCTCATAGGTTAGTTTTGCACAAGTGTTAATGTCCGTAAGTACATGCTGACCGTCACAGTCCACGGTTACAGCACCTTTGATATCCGGGCGCTGCTCTAAAATATAGTTAAACGCAGACTTTAGTGCAATTCCTTTTCCGAAATTTACGACGTGGCGGATTATTTTGCAGTGGCAAGTCTCTTTGCATGTTTTAAAATACTTTCGATTGGCAATAAGACTTCCATCATCGACCAAAATGATATTGGAAAAGCCATCGTCGTGCAATTGTCCAACGAGTGATACCATGCGCTCATCCGGGTCCAGTGCCGGAATGATGATGGCAATACTTTCTTTATAATTACCCAAAACATTTCCCCCTGTAATTCTGAAATCGAAATAATACTGTAAGTATAAGCCTATATCGTTTCAGAATCAAGCATTCGTGATTGACATTCTTTTTTTACATTAGCTTTTTGCTGCGTTTGCCGCATTTCGTTTGGCACGGTAACGCTCCGTTCCATCGAGAATTTTTTTACGGATACGAAGATTTTCCGGTGTAACTTCGAGTAATTCGTCAGTGTCAATGTAATCCAGTGCCTGCTCTAAACTTAATTCTTTCGGCGGTGTAAGACGCAGTGCTTCATCCGCACCGGAAGAACGGGTATTCGTCAGGTTTTTCTTTTTACATACATTGACCTCAATGTCATCGCTTTTTGCGTGTTCGCCGACAATCATGCCGCCGTAAACCTTTTCACCGGGACCAACAAACAAAGTGCCTCGTTCCTGTGCATTAAAAAGACCGTAGGTAATTGTTTCGCCGGATTCAAAAGCAATGAGAGAGCCTTGTTTACGATAAGGGATTTCTCCTTTAAATGGACCATAGCCTTCAAATTCTGTATTAATAACACCGTTTCCTTTGGTGTCTGTCATAAATTCGCCGCGGTATCCAATCAGTCCACGGGCTGGAATGATAAATTCCAGACGTGTCGTGCCTGCATTTAATGGGGTCATTGCCTGTAATTCCCCTTTACGCTGGCTGAGGCGGTCAATGACATTTCCGGTAAATTCATCCGGCACATCGACATAAGCACGTTCCATCGGTTCTAATTTTTTGCCATTTTCATCTTCTTTATAAAGAACCTCCGCTTTGCTAACCGCAAATTCATATCCCTCACGGCGCATATTTTCAATTAAAACGGATAAATGCAGTTCCCCGCGGCCGGACACTTTATAAGCTTCGGTTGTGTCGGTATCTTCCACACGGAGGGATACGTCGGTATTTAACATGCGGTATAAACGGTCACGCAAATGGCGGCTTGTCACATATTTTCCTTCCTGACCGGCAAGCGGACTGTCATTTACCATAAAATGCATGGCAATCGTTGGCTCCGAAATTTTCTGGAACGGAATTGCCTGTGGATTTTCCGGACTACACAGAGTATCTCCAATGTGAATGTCTGCAATACCTGAAATGGCTACAATTGAGCCAATCGTTGCTTCTTCGACTTCCACACGGTTGAGTCCTTCAAATTCATACAATTTGGAAATTTTAACTTTTTCATTTTTATCCGGGTCATGATGGTTGACGATAACGGCATCCTGATTGACGCGGATGGTTCCGTTATCGACTTTTCCGATGCCGATTCGGCCAACGTATTCATTGTAATCAATGGTGCTGATTAAGACCTGTGTGTCGGCGTCCGGGTCACCTTCCGGTGCCGGAATATAATTTAAAATCGCATCAAAGAGCGGCTTCATGTCGGTGCCTTTCTCATTGACATCGCAGGATGCTACACCTTCTTTTGCCGAGGCAAAGATAAATGGGCAGTCTAACTGGGATTCATCCGCATCTAAATCGATAAACAGCTCTAAAATTTCATCGACAACTTCTTCCGGACGAGCTTCCGGACGGTCGATTTTGTTGACACAGACAACAACCGGCAAAGACAGCTCCAGTGCTTTCTTTAACACAAATTTTGTCTGAGGCATTGCACCCTCAAAAGCGTCAACGACTAAAATGACACCATTTACCATTTTAAGAACGCGTTCTACTTCACCACCGAAATCGGCATGTCCCGGTGTGTCGATGATATTAATTTTCACACCTTCATAGGTAATGGCTGTATTTTTTGATAAAATAGTAATGCCTCGTTCACGCTCAATATCATTTGAGTCCATGACACGTTCGGCAACTTCCTGATTGGCGCGGAATACGCCGCTTTGTTTCAATAATTCATCCACTAAGGTTGTCTTGCCATGATCGACGTGTGCGATGATGGCGATGTTTCTGATATCGTCTCTTGTTGTTTTCATAGAAACCTCCATTCATTCATGCAAAAACCACAAAATCGTATTATAGCACGATTTTTTTTGCGTGGCAAGTTCGGGCGTAAAACGCTTAACAAAATGCTAGGTTTTTTTGTTTTTTTATGGTAAAATAGAATTCATATAAAAAAGGAGGTGCTCTTGTGGGGCTGAAAAGGAAGAAGCGGTTACTGGGAATTTTGATTTTTTCTCTTGTTATTGGCATGATGGGAAGTGCCGGTGGAGAAGCTGAGGCTAAGAAAAAGATTATTCTAAATAAGAAAAAAGCCGTGATTTATGTTGGCGGTCAACTTCGCCTAAAAGTAAAGGGAACAAAGAAAAAGGTGAAGTGGTCTTCAAAGGAGAAAAAGATTGCGACAGTTTCAAAAAAAGGAGTTGTTAAGGGAAAACGTGCCGGTAAGACAAAGATTACGGCAAAAGTAAAAGGAAAGAAACTTGTCTGCAGACTGACTGTGAAGGCGAAGAAAAAAAGAGTTATTACTACGGCAGAGGCAACACCACAGGGAGAAAAGAAACCTGCACCACAGGTGACGCAGACGCCGGGAGGAACCGATAAGCCTTCTGCTTCCCCTGCGATAGAGCCGGTAGTGACGCCAACCGCTGCGCCAACGCCAACACCGGTTGATACTTCAAAACCGGAACCGGTATTTTCAAAAGAAAGCGGAAGTTATGATAAATCATTTGAACTATCTTTGCATGCGCCAAAGGGAAGCAAAATCTATTATACGACAGATGGCAGTGAGCCGGATGTCAGTAGTGTGGGCGGCAGTGTAAAAGATACCGTACCGGCAAAACTTCCGACCAATGAGTATAAGCAGGCAATTACAGTGAAAAATCGGGATAATGATGAAAACAGGCTTTGCTCGAAAGTCAATATTCCATATATGTATGACCCAACAGATTATTATAATAATGGGCCATTTTATCCGGAAGTCAGTGCAGTTCCGAAAGCAACCATCATTCGCGCAGTGGATGAAAAGGGTAATACGAGTAAGACGGTGACAAAAACTTATTTTGTAGATAAGGATTTGGCAGAGGTTTATAAGAATGCTTCTGTGATTTCCGTTGTCACGGATCCGGATAATCTTCTTAGTAAAGAAAGAGGAATCTACCGTTATGGCAACTGGGAAAACAGTGGTGCTGAATGGGAGAGACCGGCGGCAGTGACGTATTTTGAGGAAGATGGCACGATACCGTTTGAGACGACGATGGGGATGCGGATTCATGGCAATTATACACGCCGCTGGGGGCAGAAGAGTCTGCGGTTTTATTTCCGTGAAGAATTAGGACTGAAAAATCTCAAAGGCTATCAGTTGATTCCGGGAGCTGTCAATGCGGACGGAAAGCCGACGAAAAAGTATAAACGTTTTATCTTGAGAAATGGCGGTAACGAATATGCCTACAGTAAAATGCAGGATGTCTTTATCCAGAGTCTTGTGAGTGACCGTGCATTTACGACGCAGAGTTCACGCCCATGCGTTTTATTCTTAAACGGTGAGTACTGGGGACTTTATAATCTAATGGAACGCTATTCCGATAATTATTTGGAGGAAGAGTTTGGCGTTGATAAAGATAATGTGGTTGTGATAAAAAATGATGAACTTGATGAGGGAAAAGAAGAAGATTTCGCTCTCTATGAACAACTGCAGGCAATGGCAGACCTTGACATGTCTTTGACCGATAATTATGAGAAATTTAAGAAAATGGTGGATATACAGAGTTATCTTGACTATTATGCGACTGAGATTTATATTGGTAACAAGGACTGGCCGGATAATAATGTGCAGTTATGGCGGACCAGAGAGGATGACGGCAGTGATTATGGCGATACGAAGTGGCGTTATATGCTCTACGACACCGAATACTCGATGAATTTGTGGGGACAGGATAATAACGGAAATACGAATCGTCTGCAGGAAGCAAGAAATAAGGATGCATTATTTGATGCACTCTGTAAAAATGACTCCTTTAAACAGTCACTTGCCGATACGCTGATGGATTTGGCAGATAAAAACTTTAAGTCAGCCGATGCTGCAAAGAAATTAGATGCCATGGCAGCCGTCTACCGCCCGTTGATGGAGCAGTATAAAAAGCGTTTTGGCAACGGTGATGTGGACAGCCGGGTAAGGGATATGAAGAGTTTTATGGCAAATCGAAAAAGCCAGATAAAAAAGCATATTCAGGAATCCCTTTCAATTACAGTAAAATAATAAAAAGAATGGAGAACAAGGATGGAACCGGAAATTACAGATATTTTTGACCGTATTATGAATTGGAAGTTGCTTCGATTTATGTGGCCTTTTTATAAAAAAAATAAGGACAAACTTTTATATTTGTTTTTTGGAGGATGTACAACACTTGTTAATCTTGTGATTACATATGGATTGTGGTATGGCCTGAAGTGGGAACAGTGGTATGCCGGGAAATTTGCACTGGGCACGTTCCTTGGAAATTTAATTGGAATTGTGTCTGCTATTTTGTTTGCCTACGTGACAAATAAAAAGTTTGTATTTGCGTCGAAAACAACAGGAATGAAAGAACTTTTGGTTGAATTTATTAAGTTTGTTGGTGGCCGTGTATCCACTTTAATTATCGAACTTGGCGGTGTTCAGCTTGCTGTAATATTGTTCCCTGATTCTAACACACTTTTGTTTGTGGCGAAACTTTTGACTCAGGTTTTGGTTATTATAATTAATTATTTTATCAGCAAATTATTTGTGTTTAAGGGAACAAAAGAGGCATCTTTTGACAATCAAGACTAAATTTTGATTTGAATTTGTCCGATATACAGATTACGGATGCGAATGTTTATTTCAAAGTAAGAGTTAGGATAGATGATATAGAAAGGTATGGTTATTGATATGAGAGAACAAATTAAGAAAAAATTCAAAAAAAGAAGATATGCGGTACTTCTTTCGCTTATGGCAGGAGTGTTGCTGTTTCTCCTGCGTGGGCAGTTTTCTCATGCAGCCGACCAGATTTTTATTAAGTTTAATGAGGCAAAATTAGACCCGGCAGTTACTTATGATATGACGACAAGCACTATGCAGTTGATGCTTGGTACTCCTGATGGGGATCATGTCTACGATGATGAGCGTTATAAGGTGGAGTGGACGATTGAGGATACCGCGGCGCGTGACGTCATTGCTTCCATTAGTCCGGGTACTTCGAAAAACATTGGTATTGTAAAAGCACTTTCGCCCGGTGATGTAACGGTGTATGGACGGAGATGCTGTGTTAGGTAGTACGACTTGTAATATCCGTGTCGTATTCTCGATTGATACATCGACCGATGACTCCATTTATAAATTTGTTCACGAAAATGATACGGCAAGATCTCTTGTGATGTATTCGAACAGTGCACCGGTTAATCTTGGTTTGAACTTTGGTTCTGCCAACTCTTCGAATACTCAGTGGTCAAGTGCGAATGATGAGGTTGCAACCGTGACACAGAGAGGTGGACTTGTCTCACCGGTTGGTGCCGGTAAGACACAGGTGATTGCGACGTATACACCGACCGGTGCTACGGAGACGTATACGGCATATCTAGATGTTTATGTTATCCCTCGTGTTTCGACAACCAATGGGGCAAATTATGGAACGGCGATTGACGCCCAGTTAAATTCCGGTGAATATTTATACACGGATACGAACTTTGCAAACAATCTGGAAGTAATCCGAAGTAAAATTATATGGGTTGTTAAAAAGGATGATGATCAGGGAAATTCAAAAATTATTGCAGATTCCCTTGGAAAAGATTCGGATTTGATTTCGATTACGCCGACGGCGAGTCGAAGCAATGAACTGCGGATTGAAGGAAAAGCGGGTGAGTATGACCTGTATTTCTATACTTATGGCAGTTATGATGAAAACGTGGATAATGGAACAACAGCATATACACCGACCGTTGTGCATCTGACAATTAAGAGTGATATTCAGGACAAAACGGAGATTTTAAGTATTGGTGATGGATATCATTTTGCGGAAAGTTATAATATGACGCTGGAAGATTTTAATGAGTGTTTCAGTGTGGATATTAAGATGGCGCAGGGAGCACCGGATTATTCCGAATATGCGGACTTTGATAATACAAAGGCAGAATTAACGGCAAAAAATGTCGGTAACCTAGTGGCAACGCTGACCGTGAGAAGCGGCAGGGAAGCCTATGTTCGCAGAATTTTAGGACTTGCCGAGAATGAGGCGCTGCCGGCGGCTTTCACAACAAAGATTGATATTACGGATAACATTCGGTTAAATCGGACGTCAATGACGATTGTGGTTGGGCAGAAAGAGCAGTTAAGTGTTAAATTAAATAGTATTTATTCCGGTTCCATTACATGGGAGAGCAGTGACCCGAACTATGTATCGGTAGACAGACTGACCGGTTTGATTGAAGGTAAGAAAGTGACAACGCAGGATGTTGTGATTACAGTAACTTTGGATGCCGGAAATGGTTTGTATAAGACTGCAACCTGTACGGTAAAAGTAGAGGCTACGGTATCCGGCTTTACCTTGAATCCGGGAACGGATCAGCAGATGTTAGTTGGCGATCATCTTACAGTAGTTGCAAACATCAAACAGACCGTTACCGTTGCACCGCTTCGCTGGATTAGTAGCAATACTTCGGTCTTTACGGTAGAACAGGCATCGGACGGCAAGAGTGCAATTCTTACTGCAGTTGGTGGTGGACGTGCGACGTTGACTGTTTACAGTACTGTGAATAACGAGTACAAATCGTTTGAGGTGACGGTGCGTATTCCAATTAATGAAATTTCATTTAGTGCCGCACAGATGCAGTTAGAGCTTTACAAGAGCGGTTATAATATGAAAGACGAAGTGAAGTGGGGTCCAACCAATGCGACCGATACAGCGCTTACATGGGCTAGTTCCGATACTTCCGTTGTTGAGTTAGACAAAGATGGTTATATGAAATTCAAGGGAGCCGGTACAGCGCTTGTTAGTGTGTATCCGACCTACAATCCATACAATGTAATGGCATCCTGTCTGGTAACGATTATCGGTACGCCGGATAGTATGACGATAAGTCAGATGGATGTGACGATGAATGTAGGTGAGGCGGTTCCGTTATTAGTAGATTTTAATCCGAAAAATACGGCAACCGGTATTACGTGGACGCCAAATGATGATGGTATCGTGACGGTAACTTATGATGAAGAACGCCGCATTGCTACATTGACCGGTAAAGCACCGGGAACTACGAATATTAATGTGGTGACAACCGAAGGTTTGATATCGAATGTAAAAGTTTCTGTGAAACAGCCGTCAACGGCGTTGAATCTGACACCAAAAGACGTAACGCTTAAGACCGGTGACAGTGTGAACTTAAAGGCAACCTTTACACCGGCAAATTCAACAGATACGATTGTATGGAAGAGTTATGATACCGGTGTGGCAACGGTTGATACGAATGGCCGTGTGACCGGTGTGAAAGCAGGTTCGACATTTATTCAGGCGACTGCTTACAACGGAAAAGTGGCAGGACCGACGACAGTTATTATGGTGACTGTGCAGGATGGTGTGAAAGGAGTTTCCTTAGACTCATCAGAAAAGACGGTTCGTGTGGACAGTTCCGTTACACTGATACCTATTTTTAATCCGGCAACTGCTTTTAATAAGGCGATGACGTGGAAGGCTTCAAATAGTAATGTTAAAATTGAGGCGGTTGGTATTTCCAATCTGAAAGTAACCGGTGTAAAAGCCGGTACGGCGATGGTAACCGGTACGACGACAGATGGTGGATTTTCTGTATCCTGTTTGATTACGATTCTGCCAAAACAGAAAGAAAATGATACGAAGGTGACGGTATCGCCGAAAACCAAATATTTGGCTAAAGGCAAGTCATTCTATGTGACAGCCACAGTTACCGGCTCAAGTAATAAAAAGGTAAAATGGACGAGCAGCAAAAAATCAGTTGCAACCGTGACTTCCGGCGGTAAGGTAAAGGCAAAGAAATTAGGAACGACTTATATCAAAGCGACAGCGAAGGATGGTTCCGGTGCGTACGCCAGATGTAAAGTGCGTGTTGTTCGTAAAGTGAAAAAAATTAAACTGAACCGCTATTCGGGCAGACTGCTTGTTGGAAGTACGTTGAAACTGAAAGCAACTGTTCTTCCGAAAAATGCGACGATTAAGTCCGTGAAGTGGACGACGAATAAAAAATCGATTGCAACAGTCAGCAGTACCGGACGAGTATTGGGAACCGGCGAGGGTATTGTAAAGATTAAAGCTTCGGCAAAAGATGGTTCCGGTAAGTCAGCAACTTGCATACTTCATGTTGTTGAGCCGATTGAGGCAACGGGAATTACTGTGGCAAACAGCCAGATTACCGTGGCGAAAGGAAAGATTGCCCAGTCCGGCATTACCTTAAATCCGGTCAATTCGACGACGAAGATTAAATATCACTCCGATAATCCGAGAGTGGCAACCGTAAATAAATATGGTAAGATTAAGACCAAACGTGCCGGAGAGGCTACGATTTACGGAACGACTTCGACCGGACTGTATGGTTATTGTGATGTATTGGTTGTAGATTTAAACCGCAAGGCAGTAACTCTTCGTCCATACGATACCGAACAGCTTCATGTAAACGAGATTAGTACCGGTGTAACATGGTATTCAAGAGATATTAACATTGCAACCGTATCATCGACCGGACTTGTTACCGGACGTAAGAGAGGTATAACAACGATTTATGCGGTTGTCAACGGTGTAAAACTCGGATGCCGCGTGAACGTTACAAAATTAAAGTAGTGGAATGGGAGGAGACTATTGTTAGTAAATTTACATGTAAAAAACTTTGCGATAATAGACGAGATTGATGTTGATTTTTCTTCCGGGTTAAATATTCTTACCGGAGAGACGGGAGCCGGCAAATCGATTTTGATTGGCTCTATCAGCATCGCGCTCGGTGCAAGAGTTTCGCAGGAAATCATAGGAAAGCATGGCAACTCTGCGATGGTAGAGATTGTTTTCCAGATTGAAGATGAAGAGACAAAAGAGAAATTATCAAGATTAGGTGTAGACCCGGACGAAGGACAGATTGTCATTTCCCGCCGTATTACGGGAAGCCGGAGTGTAAACCGAATTAATGGTGAAAATGTATCGGTCAGTGTGATTCGCCAGGTGGCTGCCCTCTGCATTGACATTCATGGACAGCATGAAAACCAGTCATTATTGCAGAAGGATAAACATTTAGCAATTGTAGATGAGTTTGCCACCAAGCAGTGTGTCGCTCTGAAACAAGAGATTGCTGCTTTATACCGTGAATATACAGCGCTGAAAAAACAGTGGCAGGATGAAGATGTGTCGGATGAGGAGCGTGCGAGAGAACTTAGTTTTCTGGAATACGAAAAACAGGAAATTGAGCAGGCATCTTTACAAGCCGGTGAAATCGAAGAAGTGGAAGAAGCATACCGCAGAGCATCCGGCGCTGAGACAATTGTGGAATCGCTTGGTCTGGTACACCGTTTGACAAGTGATACGGCCGCGGGAGCTGTGAGCCATGCGTTACAGAGTATGCAGCGGATTACAGGCTTTGGTGATGAAATTCGGAACTTGCAGGAAGAACTTTTGCAGATTGAAGGACTTTTAGATGATTTTAATCATGAAACAGCGGATTATATGCAGGACTTTTCTTTCGATGCCAATGAGTTTTCGGAATTAGAGAAAAGACTCGATACGATTCACAATTTGCAGGCGAAATACGGAAGTACCTATGAAGAAATACTTTCGCATTTGGAAGAAGTAGAGGATAAACTGCAAAAACTTGCAGATTTTGAACAGTATAAGGAGAAACTTCTTGCTAAAATAAAAGAATATGAGTCGGATTTGACAAAGAAATGTGAGCAGTTATCAAAAGAAAGGAAAGAAACCGCTTCCATTCTTCAGGAAAAGATTAAAGCTGCTTTATCAGATTTAAATTTTGCCTATGTAGATTTTGAAATTTCATGGAGCCGCAAAGATACATTTGGTGCGGATGGATGGGATGAAGCTGAATTTTTGATTGCAACGAATCCGGGCGAGCCAAAGAAAAGCCTCGGAAAAATCGCATCCGGCGGTGAGTTGTCCCGTATTATGCTGGCAATTAAATCGGTTTTTGCCGAAAAAGACCATATTGAGACCTTGATTTTTGATGAAATTGATGCCGGAATCAGTGGACGTACGGCACAGAAGGTTTCGGAAAAACTGAAACTTTTAAGTAAAAGCCACCAGATTCTATGCATTACTCATCTGGCACAGATTGCGGCAATGGCAGATACCCATTTTTTGATTGAAAAGATGGTTGATGAAAATCATTCGGAGACAGTGATTCGTCCGTTGGATAAGTCGCAGAGTGAACAGGAATTGGCACGTATTCTTGGCGGTGTTGAGATTACAGAGTCGGTACTTGAAAATGCGAGAGAGATGAAAGCGTTAGCAAACCAAAAAAGTTCAGATAGTTTTCAGAATTAGAAAAATAGAAGTTGGCTATACTAAACAGAAGGAACCAAAACAATAGTAAGTTTTGTACCTTCTGTTTTTATTTTGCCAATTATGGGAGGAATGAGTATGAGAAAAAAAGTTCGTTTTTTGCTGGCTGGATTATTAGTGGCTGATGTATTATTGATTGGATATTTGATGTATGATTATATTCAAAATAAAATTCCTGATTCTGTTTTGACTTACGTCGGGGAAAAACAGGAACTGGACATGCCGGCGTTTTTTAAGACCGAGCAAAGTGTTCCGGCTCTGCATGTGCAAAATCAGGGTGGCAGTTTTTCTATGAAGTCAAACCGGTTAGGAAGTTATGAGGTATCGGTCCGCTTATTTGGTGTGCTGCCGGTAAAGAGGATGGACGTTAAAGTGGTGAAAAGGAAAAAGATTTTTCCGAGTGGAGAGCCAATTGGTATTTATGTGGAGACTAATGGGCTGCTAGTGCTGGATACGACTGAGGTCCCGGCAAAAGATGGGCTTACTTATGCGCCCGGTGAAAATTTGTTAAAGCCGGGGGATTATATTTTGGAGTGGAATCAGAAAAAGGTTGCTACGATTCAAAGTTTAAACCGTGAAATTCAGGGGACAAAAGATAAAAAGGTTACGGTTTTAATACGCCGAAACGGAGAAAAGATAAAAATCGCCATGCGTCCGGTGCTTTCATCAGATGGCACATATAAAATCGGAACATGGGTACGGGAGGATACACAGGGAATCGGCACGCTTACTTATGTAACGAAGACCGGTGAATTTGGTACACTTGGACATGGAATTACAGATGTTGATACCGGGACGCTGTTGAATTTACACGGGGGTGAATTGTTTCAGACGCAGATAGTCGATATTATGAAGGGGGAGAAAGGAAATCCGGGAGAACTGCAGGGATATATCAATATGATTGCAAAAAATACGATAGGAAAAATTAAAAAGAACACGGAGCAGGGGGTGTTTGGTGAGATGAAACAGGAGCGTGTGTCCGCCTATTCCGGAAAGGCGTATGAAGTTGGCAGAAAACAAGAGATTGAAGCCGGAAAGGCGTATCTGTATGCGAATCTTGAAGGCAGGGCGAGGATGTATGAAATTGAAATTGAAGATATAAAAATTAATGCAAGGGATAATAAGAGTATGGAAATCAGGGTGACGGATAAAAAGCTTTTAAAACTGACAGGCGGGATTGTACAGGGGATGAGTGGTTCGCCGATTATACAAAACGATAAAATTGTTGGGGCTGTTACGCATGTTTTTGTTGATGACCCGACAAGAGGTTATGGAATTTTTATTGAGGAGATGTTGGTGCAGTAAAAAGAACCGCATTTGCTGTCAAAAACCGAAGCTAGGAGTCGAAAGATGATGAAATATAAAAAGAATATAAATAAAAAATTAAAATAATTTAGAATTTGCTCTTGTAATATGGAGAAAAGAGGTATATACTTTTAATTACATTGAGTTTATAAAAAATTTATAATTATTTCAAGGGGGTACTAGTTGTGCAGAAATTAAAAGTGTTAATTGCAGATGATAATCCAAGAATGGCATCCATGATTCAGAATATTCTTATGGATGATGATGAGATTCAGGTCGTGGGAACGGCAGAAGATGGAGTAGAAACACTGGGAATGATTGAGGAAACGGAGCCGGATTTGCTTTTGCTGGATTTGATTATGCCGAAATTAGATGGTCTTGGTGTGATGGAGCGGCTGCAGGAAAAGCAGAAGATGAAAAAGGTGCCGGAGATTATTGTGGTGTCCGGTATTTCGCAGGAACGAATTACGGATACGGCATTTGCCTTGGGAGCTTCATATTACTTATTAAAACCATTCGAGTCGGAAACACTTCTTTCTCATGTACAGAAATTTAAACCGGGTGCGAGGGCAAAACTCATTGCTACGGGAAATGAGAACCGAAGAAATGAAAAAATGGCGAAATATAATCTTGAATCGGATGTTACCAATATCATTCATGAAATCGGGGTGCCGGCACATATAAAAGGGTATCAGTATTTGCGGGATGCAATTATGATGTCAGTTGACGATAAAGAAATGTTAAATTCTATTACAAAAATTCTCTATAGGCTTTCTTGAAGCCCTATACAAAAGTTCAAGCTTTGACCCTGATACACCTTGCATCTATCGCGCAAACCCTGATGCCGCAGGCGTTTTCCGGCCTTCCTCTGAAACGATAAGCACGATAGGTGGTGATCCCATGACGCAGCGCGTCCGTTCCCCCTGTGACCGATGGGCAGGGCCGGTCTGATCTCTGTGGCCTCTCAGCTACAGGACCGCCGCCCCCTCGCTTACGCGAAAAAA
>ERZ827440.2432-NODE-2432-length-16508-cov-3.951620_pt1 | contig 16508 bp, 15 predicted proteins | sample MGYA00519774_ERZ827440 | MGnify/ENA primary metagenome ERZ827440 (study PRJEB31778, sample SAMEA3449302) | human gut metagenome | biome: human gut; feature: human-associated habitat; material: faeces | place: United Kingdom | collected 2010/2012 ... | reverse complement strand
TGCTTTATTAATACCAGCGATACAATAGCTAATGATGCAAATCTTTATGTTAAGGCGTTCACCGATGCCGATTATGAAATTACGGTTCCCTTTGCCGACGAGGCTATGTTTGAAAAGGCTAAGTACAGTGTCGGCGGTGGAGAATATAGAAGCCTCGATAAGGTTTTCCATGCAGGTCTTAACGATGAGATTTCTTTTGATTTTTCACAGGTATCTTCCGAATTAGGTATGTTTTCTTATGGGGGAAATACATATTCGGTGACCGATAAGAAATTATCATTAAAAGCTACCGCATCCGGAGAGGTGCAGTACTTAGGAAGCACCGCGATTACAGTCAGATTCGATGCTGACGGCGGAAGCGTAGCACCTTCTGCGATGACGGTTAAAAACGGAGCGGAGTTTACGCTTCCCGAGCAGATACCTGTAAAATCAGGTTTCCTTTTCGGCGGATGGACGCTTGATGAAGCCGTATATGTTCCCGGACAAAAGGTTGCTTTTTCAGAAAGTGTAACCTTGAAGGCTGTTTGGAATGCTATGTCCGCAGGAAAGCTTAAAATGTCACTTAAGGCATATTCCGACGGGACGGAAGTCGAAACCCTTTATGCCGGAAATATTTACGACATCAGCTTCTGTGCTTCTGAAATGACCGCGTCAACCTTCTTCGGAGGAACATTTGAGCTCGACATTGACGAGAGCAAGGCTTGCTTTGTGGATATGGACGGGTATATGTCCGAAAATGTATTAAACTGTGTTCACAGTCTTGTTTCCGATAAGCTGGAAATTGATGCCGAAAAGTCATCTGTCAATATTTCCGAAGGGACAATAAAGGTTGTGATTAAGCCTAAGGCGGCGTATGAGAGTACGGGAGTTTTAATTGGCGGCGAATCAGCCGAGCTGTTTAAATTACGGCTGTTTATCATGAATAAGGGCGATATTGTTTTAGACAACTTTGTTTCGGAACTTTATCTCGGAAGTGATACGGATTCCGCAGATGTAACAATTGTGCCGTTTAGCGCAAGCCTGAAATTTGAATCAATATCGGGAGTTTCTTACCAAAAGGCAGGAACTGATATTGAAATTTGCGGCGATGTTGAATTCGGCAGGAACAAAAAAATAATTTGTGCCGCATACAAGGGAAATAAGCTTGTGGGGGTTAAGGTCATCAGCTGTACTCCGCAAACCGAAAGCTTCTTAGCCGAATTTTCCTGCTCCGATGAACCCGATAAAGGGAAAGTATTTATTTGGGAAGATTTTTTGAGCCTTACAACAGGATTTTTACCGTTAGAGTTTTAGCATAAAACAAAATGGGGTGCACTTGATGAAAATACCGTTTTCGCCGCCGGATATAACAGAAGCGGAAATAGTTGAGTTGACGGATACGATGAGAACCGGTTGGATTACGACCGGCCCTAAAACCAAGCTTTTTGAAAAGAAAATTGCCGAGTATTTGAATATTAATAGGTGCGTGTGTCTTAATTCTCAGACAGCATGCTCGGAATTGGCTTTGAGACTTCTGGGAATAGATGCGGGAGATGAGGTTATAACCACCGCATATACATATACAGCGACAGCTTCCGTTGTTTGCCATGTGGGAGCTAAGCTTGTACTTGTCGACACACAGCCCGACAGTTTTGAGATGGACTATGACGCAGCGGAAAAAGCAGTTACGGAAAAAACAAAGGCAATTATACCGGTAGATCTTGGTGGTGTTCCGTGCGACTATAAAAGAATTTTTGAATTGGTTAACAGTGTCAAGCATAAGTTTAAGCCTTCCACGAAGTATCAGGAAATGCTCGGGAGGATTGCGGTGCTTTCCGATACCGCTCACGCTTTCGGCGCTGAGTATCATGGAATCAAAACGGGTGCTGTTGCAGATTTTTCAAGCTTTAGTTTTCATGCAGTAAAGAATCTTACAACGGCAGAAGGCGGATGTCTTGCATGGAATTTGCCTTCTTGCTTTGATGATGAAGAAATATATAAACAGCTTCAGTTGTTTTCGCTTCACGGTCAATCTAAGGATGCTTTTTCAAAAACCAAGCCCGGTGCGTGGGAATATGATGTTATAGGGCCGTGGTACAAGTGTAACATGACGGACATGGCGGCTGCTGTCGGTCTGAAACAACTTGAACGCTATGACGGTATGTTAAATCGCAGAAAGCAGATTATAGGACAATACGACTCTGTGTTAAAACCTATGGGAGTGGAAGTTCTTCCTCATTACTCATGTGAACATAAGTCTTCGGGACATCTTTATATTACAAGAATTCCCGGTATTACAGCTTTTCAAAGAAATGAAATAATTATAAAAATGGCGGAGAGAGATATTGCTTGCAATGTTCATTATAAACCCTTGCCGATGCTTACGGCATATAAAAATATGGGATTTGATATAATTGATTTCCCGAATGCCTGCAAGCATTTTGAAAATGAGATTACTCTGCCGCTTCATACCTGTTTGACAGATGAAATGGTCAGCTATACCGTAGACAATTTCGCAGAGATTTTGAGGGAATACATATGATACTTAGAAATTGGGACGAACTTCCGGAAGAACTTAAAACCGACAGCGTCAAGGAGTATTATGATATTCTGAACAGCAAAAAAATCTCATTGATTGCGATAAGGATTTTTGATATAATTGCATCATCGTTTATGCTGATCGTGTTTTCTCCTGTTTTTTTAATTCTTGCAATTGCAATAAAAGCTGATTCAAAAGGTCCTGTTTTTTATCGTCAAACAAGAGTTACGCAGTATAACAGGGAATTCAGGATTTTCAAATTCCGTTCTATGGTGCAAGACGCCGATAAAGGTTCTCTTGTAACAGTGAGCGGAGATATGCGTATTACAAAAACCGGCAGGATAATAAGAAAATACAGACTTGATGAAATTAGTCAGCTTATAAATGTGTTTTTGGGGGATATGACCTTTGTGGGCACAAGACCGGAGGTCCCAAAATATGTTAAGCACTATTCTGACGAAATGATGGCAACGCTCCTTTTGCCGGCAGGCGTTACAAGCCTTGCAAGCATATATTACAAGGATGAGGCTCGGCTTCTTAAAAGCAGCGGAAATGCCGATGACATATATGTAAAAGAAATTTTGCCTGTAAAAATGTACTATAACTTGAAAGAAATAACACAATACGGCTTTTTCTACAATATAAAGATTTTGTTTATGACAGTTTTTGCCGTACTCGGTAAGGAATATTCGGGAGACTTCAATAAAAAGTACAAATCAAAGGAACATAGTTATGATTAAAGATTTGGTATCTGTTATTACACCGGCATATAATTGTGCCGAGTTTTTAGGAAAGACAATAGAATCCGTGATTTCCCAGACATATACAAATTGGGAAATGATAATTGTCAATGATTGTTCAACCGACAATACCGCGGATGTTGTAAAAAACTATTCTGATTCGAGAATAAAGTATTTTTGCTTGGAAAAAAATTCGGGCGCTGCGATTGCCCGTACCGAAGCGATGAAGATTGCAAACGGAGAATATATGGCATTTTTGGACAGTGATGATTTGTGGTTTCCGAAAAAACTTGAGAAGCAGCTCAATTTTATGAATAAAAATGGCTATGCTTTTTCTTGTACCGAATATGAACAGATTGATGAGAATGGAATATGTAACGGCAAAATCATCAAAACCGTTAAGAAAACAGATTATAACCGTCTTCTTTTAGATTGTCCTGTCGGCAATTCCACGGTTATGTATAATGTGGATAAGATGGGTAAGTTTGAAGTTCCAAACATCCGAAAAAGGAATGACGATGCTTTATGGCTTTTGATGCTGAAAAAGGAACGCTATATTTACGGAATGCCGGAAGTCCTTGCACAGTATCGCATCCGTCCGAATTCAATATCGAGTAATAAATTCAAACTTATACAATATCATTGGATTTTATATCGCAATATCGAGCACTTAAGTATATTTCGTTCAGTGTTTCATATATGCTGGTGGATCTTTTTGAAAGTATTTAGGATAAAGTGAAAAATTGGAGAAAAGAATGAGTAAAAGTATATTTTATAAAATCAGAAGAAAGGCGCAGGTTGTCGCAACCAATATTTTATCCAAAGAAACCCTGTCAAAGATTTATTATAAAATTGTTTTGGGTGAAACATTACATTTGGATAATCCGAAAACTTTTAACGAGAAAGTCCAATGGCTCAAGCTTTATGAATGGCCGAAAAATAAGCTTGCAATTCAGTGTGCCGATAAATATGCGGTAAGAGAGTATGTGAAATCATGCGGATTTGAGGAGCTTTTGAACGATTTATACGGAGTGTGGGATAATGCCGATGACATAAATTGGTCGGAACTTCCCGAACAGTTTGTGCTTAAATGTACTCATGGATGCGGCTATAACATTATTTGTCCGGATAAGTCCAAGTTAGATGAAAAGGTTACTAAAAATAAGTTAAATGCCTGGATGAAGGAGGATTTCGGTAAGTTTAACATAGAACCTCACTACAGTGAAATTAAGCCGAGAATAATTTGTGAAAAGTTTTTGGGCGGCAATATGGTTGACTATAAGTTTTACTTTTTCAATAAAAAATATCAGTTCATGTACATTGCTCAAGGGTTTGGCGAGGGTATTAATGAATCTATATCATTTTTTGACAAAGATGGAAATAAGGCACCTTTCAGAAGAACCGACTATCCTGAATTTACGGATGCGAAATTACCTAAACAATATGAAGAAATGTTAAGAGTGTCGCAAAGATTTGCTAACGATTTCCCATTTGTCAGAGTTGACCTCTTTGAAAACAACAACAAGATATATTTCAGCGAATTGACTTTTACGCCTTGCGGAGGAATGATGAAAATAAGTCCAAAGGAATATGATAAGATTATCGGTGATAACTTGGATATTACGGTGATATAATATGAGAAAGCTTGCAATAATAGGTCATTTCGGTGGCGGGAATAATTTTTTTGACGGTCAGACGGTAAAAACGGTTACATTGTATGAAGAATTAAAAAAAACAGGGATATTTGACATCAGAATTGTCGATACATATTACAATAATACCAATAAGCTTAAGCTTTTGTTCGATACAGTAAAGAATTCGCTTGTTTGTAAAGATTTGATAGTATTACTGTCCCATAACGGTATGAAGGTGTATTTTCCGCTTTTATGCTTTTTTGCGAAGGTATTTAGAAAGAATGTGTACCACGATATAATCGGTGGTAATTTGCCGGAGCTGATTTCGGAGAACAAGTCTTGGGTTAGGTATCTTAACAGTTTCAAGGTGAATTGGATTGAGCTTAATTCGGTAAAGAAAAAGCTTGAAGCAATAGGACTTAAAAATGTTGAGGTTTTGCCAAATTTTAAGGAAATAACCGCTCTTGATAAAAGTGAAATACAAATATCCGACAATGAAGTTCTTAAGTTATGTACATTTTCAAGGGTAATGAAAGAAAAAGGGATTGAAGATGCAATCGAGGCAGTAAGAATACTTAATGCCAGCGGCAAAAAGTGCAGTTTGTCGATTTTCGGTCAGATAGATCCGGGGTATAAAGAAAGATTTTCCGAGCTTTCAAAAGCTTTTCCGGAATATATAGAGTACGGCGGAATTGTTGATTTTAACAAAAGTGTTGAAATCCTGTCTAAATTTGATTTGCTTTTGTTTCCTTCATATTGGGAAGGAGAGGGATTTCCAGGCACTTTTTTGGATGCTTTCGCTTCCGGTATTCCGATAATTGCTAAGAGTAGTGAAACATCAAAAGAGTTGATAACAGAAGGTGTAACAGGGTTTGTATATGAAGGTAATTCTTCTGATTGCATAAAAAATATTATTAACTCCATTTATGAAAATAAAGTTAATTTGTACCGAATGAAATGCGCTTGTATTGATGAGTACAAAAAGTACAGTCCTGATGTAGTTATGAAGATAATATTAGACAAGCTTGATTGTTAGCGGAGGGACGATATGAAAAGAGTTTTATGCATACTCAGCAGTATGAATTCAGGTGGTGCGGAAACCTTTTTGATGAAAATATACCGTACCATTGACAAAACAAAATACCAAATGGATTTTTGTATCAATGTCAAAGAAAAGTGCTTTTATGATGACGAAATAAGGTCTTTGGGCGGAAAAATTTTTTATGTACCGCCCAAAAGTAAGTCATTATCCGAATTCAAAACAAAGCTTTTTGAGCTTATTTCAAATGAAAAATACGAATATGTTCTTAGATTGTCCTCTAACGGTTACGGATTTATGGATGTTAAAATCGCAAAGAACGCAGGTGCAAGGCACTGTGCACTGAGAGCTACAAATGCAGGTAACAGCGAAGGGATTACAGGGTGTATTCTTCATCATATCGGAAGACGGTTGTATCAAAAATATATAGATACAATGATTTCGCCTTCGGATTTGGCGGCAGAGTACACCTTCGGAAAGCGAGCTTACAAGGCAGGAAGGGTCAACATTTTGCATAATGCGGTTGATATAAATGTTTTCAAGTATGATGCCGAAGAAAGAAGCAGAATAAGAAATGAATTCGGAATTTCTGACAATACCCTTTTGCTCGGACATGTCGGAAGATTTATGGAACAGAAAAATCACGGATTTCTGATTGATGTTTTTAGTCGGGTTTTGAAGAAAAATTCAAATTCGGTTTTATTGCTTGTCGGAAACGGCGAGCTTCAAGATAAAGTAAAAGCAAAGGCTGAAGCACTTGGCATTTCGGATAGTATTATATTTACCGGTGTGCGTTCCGATGTTCCGTCTGTTTTGTCGGCTATGGATGTTTTCGTGTTTCCTTCTCTTTTTGAGGGTATGCCCAATACCGTAATCGAAGCACAGGCAACGGGACTTTCGTGTGTCATTTCCGACAAAATAACAAAGGAAGCTGACATTACGGGTCTTGTTAAGTATTTGCCTATAGATAATCCTTCTGTCTGGGCGGACTACATATGCTACCTTGATACATCGGGAAGGAAAGATACAAAGCAGGACTTCATTGATAATAAATACGATATTGAAAGCTCTGCAGAAGAATTTGTAAAGCTTGTATTCGGAGACTGAAGATTATGAAAATTGATGACGGAAAAGTTGATTACTACAATAAAAGCATAATAATAGATGCTGTTTTGTATGTATATGTTGCATCGGTATATATGTTTTCATATTTGGAAAATCTGAATTTGTTGTCAAACTCCATAATGGCAGTGCTTTTCGGAGCGATTGTTTACTATCTGATTTTCAAATGTGACGGTGCACGAGTTTATTTTGACAAAACTCTTGGGTTTTATACCATATTTGTCGCTGTTTGTATAGTATCAATATCTTATGCGACTTACCGGGATTCGGCGAGTAGCATGTGTCAAACACTTGTTTTGTTATGGCTTGTTTTTTTTATACTTTATAATTATCTTGTCAACACCGATAACGATAAGATTCTTATTTATGCAATTACAATATCTTCGGTTTTATACTCTGCATATGTTATCGGTTATTACGGAATTTCCGGATATTACGAATTGCTGATTTCCGGTGAAAGAGCAGGTGCGGATATAACAAATGTTAACACTATAGGTATGATTTCCGCAACGGGTTTTTCACTTTGTATGTATTTTGCGATTTTCAAGAAAAAGTATTATTTATTTGTTGTTTCTGCCGTGCCGCTGATAACAGCCTTCGGAAGCGGCAGCCGAAAGGCTTTACTTGTAGTTGTATTTTCGCTTCTGTTGTTGATATTTTTAAAATACAAACAAAACAAAAGTATGTCCGCTTTTATTAAAATGATTGCATGGATACTTATTGCGATTGTTGTATTAAAATTTTTGCTGTCATTGCCTGCGTTTGAAACAGTTGTAAAAAGATTTGAGGGTTTTATCAATTCCTTAACGGGATCCGGTAAGACAGAGAGTTCTGCTGTTGTAAGAGAGAATATGATAAAGTACGGTTTGTTGGAATTTAAGAATCATATTTTACTCGGGCACGGAATCAATAATTCAAAGATTGTTACAATGAAGTATTTGGGAAGGGCAACCTATCTTCATAATAATTTTGTTGAACTTTTATTTAGCGTCGGTATTATCGGCTTTACGGCATATTATGCAATGTTTGCTTACTTGCTTAAAAAACTTTATAGTCTGTTTAAGAGAAAAGTCGAGTATGCGGAAATATTGCTGATCATGTTGATAATACATTTGGTTATGGATTACGGAATGGTTGCTTATTATTCCAAGGAGACTTATGTTTTATTACTTGCAGCAGCTGTGTTTGTTAAACTAAACGATAATAGAAGTGGGGGCAATTTGAATGAACAAACTGTTGAAAGCGGTGAAAAATCCTGAAAAAATAGCCTTGTATTTGCTTGGAAAGCCATATATTAGCAAGCTGTTTCCGGATGAGTTGTTTTTAAAAATAAAATATCGTCTTATGATGAAAAAGAAGCTTGATTTGGATAATCCCAAAACCTTTAATGAAAAGCTTCAGTGGCTTAAAATTCATGACAGAAAGCCCGAATACACCACTATGGTTGATAAGTTTGCCGTCAGGGATTACATAAAAGAAAAGCTCGGAGAGGAGTATCTTATCCCGCTTCTTGGGGTGTGGGACGACCCCGATGATATAGATTTTGACAAGCTTCCGGATAAATTTGTGCTTAAATGCAATCATAATTCGGGAACCGGGATGTGCATTTGCAAGGATAAAAGCAAGCTTGACATTGAAAAGGTTAAGAAAGAACTTAAAAAAGGCTTGAAACAGAACTATTATCTCACAGGTCGCGAGTGGCCGTATAAAGATGTCAAGAGAAAGATTATTGCGGAAAAGTATATGACGGACAATTGCTATTCTGATGATTTTACGGATTACAAGTTTTTTTGTTGTAATGGCATAGTGTATAATGTAATGCTTTGCTTGGACCGTTCGAGCGGAGATACAAAATTTTATTTTTTTGATAGAGAATGGAATTTATTGCGTCTTAATAAAAGGGGTATTGCTGCTCCGGAGGGATTTACTGTAGATAAACCGGAAACAATGGATAAAATGTTTGATATTGCATCTGAATTATCAAAGAATTTATGCTTTTCTCGCATTGATTTGTATTCTTCCGACAATAATGTGTATTTCGGCGAGATAACTTTTTTTCCTGATAGCGGTTTTGATGATAATCTTTTGCCTGAAACCGATGAACTGTTCGGTAGCTTTATTGATTTAAGGAGTGTTTAGCTATGAAAACGATAGGATTTCCTATAAGCCATAAAGAAAATGAAAACAGAAGAGCGGTAATTCCTGGTGATATTATTAAGATTGATTGTCCGAATTTATTGTATTTTGAGAACGGTTATGGGGATGTTATTGGGTACAGTGATGCTGATTACATATCTGCCGGTGCCAATATTGCAAAAAGAAATGAAGTTCTGAAAAAGGACATTATTTGCGATCCTAAGGTTGGAGATGCCGATTATTTGGATATTTTGCAAAATCAATCGGTGTTTGGTTGGATTCATGCGGTTCAGAATAAAGACATCACGGAAAAATTGATAAATAACAGATTAACAGCATATGCATGGGAAGATATGTTTGAAAAAGGTAGGCATGTATTTTGGAGAAATAACGAATTGGCAGGCGAGGCGGCAGTAATGCATGCATTTCAGTGCTTTGGTTGCATGCCTTATGAGTCCAATGTTGCGGTTATCGGTAAAGGAAATACCGCAAGAGGAGCAATAAAGGTATTGAATATGCTCGGTGCAAATGTTGTTCAATATGACAGAAAAACAGAAAGTTTGTTGAGAGATGAAATAGGATTATTCGATGTTGTTGTGAATTGTGTATTATGGGATACATCAAGGAAGGATCACATTATATATAAAAATGACTTGCAAAGAATGAAGAAGAATGCACTAATAATAGATGTCAGTTGCGATAGAAATGGTGGCATAGAGACAAGTGTACCTACTACTATTGAGAAACCGGTTTATCATGTTGATGGTATTATGCATTATGTTGTAGACCATACTCCTTCGATTTTTTATAAGACATTTACCGAAGATAATTCGAAAAATATAGTAAAATATATAAATCAGTTGGCAAATGAAAGGTTAAGTGTTGTTTTAAATAATGCAATGATAATTAAAGACGGTGTAGTAATAGATCAGAGAATAAATGAATTTCAAGGAAGATAGCGTGATAGAGGTTTAAAATGCATAATATAATAATTGGTGCGGATGTGGTTCCGGTTGGAAAGAATATTAATATTTTTGAGTCGGGCGATGTGGATAAGCTTATTGACAAAAAGCTTCTTTGTGAGCTTAAGTCTGCGGACTTCAGGGTTTTCAATCTCGAGGTTCCGCTTACCGACAGGGAGGAACCGATAAAGAAATGCGGACCCAATCTTATTGCGCCGAAAAAGACGGTAAATGGCATAAAAGCGCTTATGCCAAACCTTCTTACGCTTGCCAACAATCATATAATGGATCAGGGTGAGCAAGGGCTGTATTCAACGGTTAAGGCGCTGAGTGAAAACGGTATTTCTTATGTCGGCGTGGGCAATAATGTTTTCGATGCCGCAAAGCCTTATATTTTGGAGCTTGACGGAGCGAAGATTGGCTTTTACGCCTGCTGTGAGCATGAGTTTTCGGTTGCCGGCGAAGATACTCCGGGAGCAAATCCTTATGAGCCTCTCGATTCCTTCGATCACATTTCCAAATTGAAGCAAAGCTGTGATTTCGTTGTTGTTCTTTATCACGGCGGAAAGGAGTATTATCGTTACCCTTCGCCGTACTTAAGGAGAATTTGCAGAAAAATGTGTGATGTGGGTGCGGATTTTGTTGTTTGTCAGCATACCCATTGCGTTGGATGCATGGAATACATAGGGAAGTCGGCGGTTGTTTACGGCCAGGGAAATTTTCATTTTAACGCTCACAGTAATGAGTTTTGGGATTCATCGCTGCTTGTAAGGCTTGATTTTTCGGAAGGAATGAAGCTTGATTTTATTCCGGTTAAACAATCGGGATGCGGCATTGCTTACGGAGATGAAAATACGGTTAAGGAGTTTTTTGAACGTTCCGAGCAAATTAAAATTCCCGGATTTGTTGAAGAAGAATACGGCAAATTTGCAAGAAAAATGGAACAAAGTTACGCAATGCGTATAAAGCCGCCGTCAATTTTTTTCAGAGTTGTAAACAAGCTGTGCGGTCATAGGCTGAAATACAGGCTTTCGGAAAATTACTTGCTTTCTGTCAAAAACATAGCCGAGTGCGAGGCACACAGGGAGCTTTTTATTTCCGGGAATAAAACTTTTGGGAGGTAAAAATATGCTTTTTTCTGTAATAATACCTGTATATAATGCTGAGAATTATCTTGATGAATGCATACAATCCGTTATTAACCAAACCTTTGACGATTGGGAAATTATTTTGGTTGACGACGGTTCTGTTGACTCAGGCGGAAATATTTGTGACAGGTATCACGAAAAATATCCGAATAAAATTAAGGTGTTTCATAAAAAAAACGAAGGTCAGATTTTAACCAGATGCTATGGTATAAGAAATTCGGACGGCGAATATTTTGTTTTTTTGGATGCGGATGATATGTTGAGGCATGACTGTCTTGAAAAAATCAAATCTGTTATTGATAATTTCGACAGTGATATGATTATATACAATTTTTCAAAAAGCACAGACTGTTCCGGTGGATATTCACTTCCTCTTGTTCCCGGAATTGTTGAGAAGAATGATATTTACAAATTGATTTGTACATCAAATCTACTGAACAATATGTGTACAAAATGTGTGAAAAGGGATTGCTTTGATATTAACGCAGATTACAGCAAGTATGCGTTTATGAGAAATGCTGAGGATTTGCTTCAATCCCTGCCCATCATTGACAAGTGCATCAATCCGTACTATTTGGATGATGCTTTGTACTATTACCGTACAAATCCACACAGTGTAACAAACACTTATCAGCCAAACAGGGCAAAATCAATAAAAACTGTTATGTATGTATTGAAGTCCTATGTGGAAAAATGGAATATCGATATAGAGCTTTACAATCGAAATGCCCATTATACTAAGCTTCGTATGTATAAGTATGTTTTGACATCAACTTTGAGTATTGGACAAAAAATAAAAAAAATGGGAGAATTATCTCGAGATGAGTTTTATCGTATAAGATATAATAAAAAATATGCAGGAAGTCTGAATTTTAAAAGTAAGGTGCTTTATATGTTTGTTTGTTTTATAAACATGATTAATGGTAAGAACAAATGAATAGATCTGTAAATTTAAAAAGAAATATTGTATTTTCTTTATTATGCCAATTGATTACGGTTATATGTGGGTTTGTTGTACCAAAGCTGTTTCTTGATGCATATGGTTCTGAAGCTTATGGGGCAACCGCATCAATTACGCAATTACTTGCATATATTACGCTTCTCGAAGGTGGTGTCGGAGGCGTTGCCAGAGCTGTATTATATAAGCCGATTGCAAACGGTGATACATATGCTATAAGTGCTATAATTAAAGAAATCAAACGATTCTTCAGAATTTTGTCTTATATTTTTATTGCATATGTGTTAATTTTGGCTTGCTTTTTCAATAAGATGTCCCATATAGAATGCTTTGATTGGTTGTCAACTTTTTTGTTGGTAATTGTTTTAAGTATTGCAACCTTTTCGGAGTATTTTATCGGGATTTCGTATTCGCTGTTTTTGCAAGCTTCACAGCGAATGTATATTGTAAAAGTATTGTCTATCATTACAACAATTCTTAATACTATTTGCATAATTGTATTTATAAAATTGGGTTTTAGTTTAATATTAGTAAAATTAGTGAGCAGTTTTGTTTTCGCAATAAAACCGATAGCGTTGCGGTTTATTGTTAAAAGGTACTATAAGTTAGTAAATGTGACTGAAAAAACTAATACTTATTTGAAACAAAAATGGGATGGATTGGGTCAGCATATTGCATTTGTGTTTCATTCAAATACCGATGTGTTGCTAATAACTATTTTTTCAAAACTAACCCAAGTTGCAGTTTACTCTGTATATAACATGATTATTACGCAAGTGAAGAATATAGTAACTTCGCTTACTGCCGGTATCGAATCTTTGTTTGGTGATATGATTGCCAAAGATGAGACAAGACAACTTAATTCTGTATTTGATTTGTATGAAGTGTTGGTATCAATAGTAAGTATTACGGTTTTTTCTTCATTGACCATTGTTATAGTACCGTTTGTGCGATTATATACATCGTTATTGAAAGATGCAAATTATATTGAACCTGCCTTTGCATTTGTTTTGACATTTTCATCTGTGCTTTTTTGTTGGCGAATTCCGTATACATCAGTTGTGGAGGCAGCAGGTCATTTTAAGCAGACGCGTTTAGGCGCATTTGGGGAAGCGTTTGTCAACATGGCAGCTTCAGTTGCATTGATAAATCCAATGGGTTTATGCGGTGTTGCTATTGGCACGGTTCTCGGAACTTTAACAAGATTTATATATTATGTGGTTTACTTGACAAAAAACATAATCTGCAGAAGCCTCAAATTATTTTTCAAAAGGTTTATTTTGAATGTTATTACTTATGTTTTTATAACATTGACCGGAATGATATATGTGATGAAATTGAGTGTACCCAATTATTTCACATGGTTTGTTTTAGGACTGGCGGTTATTGTTATTGCTGCATTAATCTCTATTATAATTAATTTTATTTTTTACAGACAAGATACAAAAAAAGCATTAAAAATTTTGCTGAGATTAAAAAAAGGAGAAGGTTTGTTGTGAAAGATTATGTTGAATCAAATGATGTTAAAGCGATTCAAAAGCTTCTGTTTGTTTTGCTGGATGAGTTCCATAGAATATGTGAATAAAATAATCTAATATACAATATTGAATATGGAACACTTATTGGTGCTGTCAGGCATAAAGATATTATTCCGTGGGATGATGATATTGATGTATCAATGCCTCGACCGGATTTTGAAAACTCTGAATATGTAACTCGCCTTTTTTCTGTCGCTAAGAAAGGGATAATTAAATAAGTACCACTCAGATAAAAAATGACTTAAATGTCAAGTAAATGTTTCGGCAATAGGTGAAAACTATGACCCCTGATTTTATTGATATGCTGAAGCTTTTTGCCTGCGGTGCGGTAGGCATTGAGTATTCGGGCAAAAATGAGATTAATATTGAAAACATAAAGCGCCTTGCGATTGAGCAAAGCGTTTGGCAGACTGTGTTTGCGGGGGTTAATGCTTCCGTAAAATCGGGTGCCCTAAAGGTGGACGAAAAGGTCTTTGAGAGGCTTAAATTAGAGGTCATGGCGTCGGTTCGCGGAAGCCTTATGAAAAACGAATACACCTATAATGTGCTCTCTGAGGTGTCTGGCGGGCTTAAATACTGCGTGCTTAAAGGGAAAACCGTTTCGAGGTTTTATAGGTATCCCGACATGAGAGTGTCAAGCGATATTGATATTCTCATTGAGCAAAAGGATGTGGATGAATGGACAAAACGGCTGAAAAAGTGCGGCTATTCCGTCGAAGAGCCGAGCGATATAGTTCATCATTTCGGAGCGGTTCATCCCATAGGCGGTCTTTTGGAGGTCCATACGGAAATGTATTACAAGTCAACGGGCGATATTTTGCTTAAAGGTCTTGTAAATTACGATGAACCCTATGAAATGTGCGGCGGATTTCCGTGTCTTTCGGTAAATGACGCTCTTGTGTTTTTAACAGCGCATCTTCTAAAGCATTTCTTTGTGGGTGCCGCAGGACTTCGTCAGATTTGCGATTTGCTTGTACATATGGAGCATTATAAAAATGAGATCGACTGGGAAAAATATAACGGACTTATGAAAACCCTCGGCTTTACGGGCTTTATTTCCGCAATAAAGGGAATAGGCAATAAATATTTCGGATTTGAGTTTTCGGATGCCGACGAGGTGGGTGCGGAGGCACTTCTGGAGGATACGGAAATCGGAGGCAATTTCGGCAGAAAGGATTCCGATGCCGGAAAGTTTTACTATTCTTTCCTCAAAAACCGTTCGGGTATGACGGAAAAACAGTTTAACGCATATTACGACAAAAATTCGAGAGGCTCGGCATTTTCAAGAATGTTTCCGAATTTGAAAGCAATGGAAAGGCAATATCCTTCACTTGAAAAATGTCCTTGTCTTTTACCGATATTCTGGGCATTAAGACTTGGTAAAATATCCGTTGCCGTTGCAACGAGAAAAAGAACCGTAAGCAATTTGCCGAGTGATGAAAACGAAAGTGTAAAAAGAAGAACCGAGCTTGTGAAAAAGCTCGGAATGATGAAGTAGTTAGGAAGGTATCAGCTATGACGCAAAGTCTTGAACGAGAGTTTTTGAAGCTTTACCCTGATGCAAAGGAAATCATGGAGGCATTTTGCCCCTACCGTGTTTGCCCTATCGGCGCACATTCGGATCATCAATTCGGTCTTGTGACGGGATTTGCCATAGACAAGGGCATCGAAATAGCCTTTTATCCTACCGAGAACGGTATTTGCGAGCTTAGAAGCATGAATTTTCCGGGCAAGGTGCAGTTTCATGTTCGTGATATTCGTGAAAAGGCGGGGGATTGGGCGGATTATTTAAGGGGTGCTACGCTTGCGCTTTCCGAAAAAGCCGAAATCGAATGCGGCATTTGCGCTTTGATTTCGGGAAGTCTGCCTATTGGCGGTCTTTCGTCCTCTGCGGCGGTTATATTGGCGTTTCTTTCGGCAATGTGCAAGGCGAATAATATAAAGCTTTCAAAAACCGAAATGATTGAAACCGCGCTCTGGGCGGAAAATAAATATGTCGGAGTAAGCTGTGGAAAGCTTGACCAATCCTGCGAAATGCTTTGCAAAAAGGATCATCTTTTGTATCTTGATACCAAAGACGACAGCTATCAGCTTATTCCCAAAAACAAAAACGCTGCGCCTTTTGAGTTTGCAATCATTTTCAGTGGAGTCGAGAGAAGTCTTGCAGGCACGGCGTTTAATATGAGGGTTGATGAACTCAAAGCCGCATCTTATGCGCTTAAATCCTTTTCGGGAATGGATTACGGAAGGTTCTCCGACAGCAGATTAAGAGATGTTCCCCGTGAGGTTTATGATAAATACAAGGATATGCTTCCCGAAAACTGGAAAAAGCGTGCGGAGCATTTTTATACGGAGTTTGAACGCGTGAAAAAAGGTACCGAGGCTTGGAAAAACGGCGATATTGCGGAGTTTGGAAGAATTTCCTCCGAAAGCGGTCACAGCAGTATTTATAACTACGAAACCGGTTCGGACGAGCTTAAGGCAATATATGACATTATGCTCAAAACCGACGGGATTTACGGCGGAAGATTTTCGGGCGCCGGGTTTAAGGGGTGCTGTATGGCGATTGTTGACCCGAGCTTCAAAACACAGATAAATGATACGGTTATGAGGGAATATCTTTCGATTTTCCCTCAATACAGGGAAAGCTTTTCCATTCATTTCTGCCACAGCGCAGACGGTTGCGTAAGCGAAAGCGAGGAATAATTATGGA